>Ga0210043_1000007_pt1 | contig 302737 bp, 346 predicted proteins | sample CryGeymet201501t_FD_183990 | JGI IMG/M metagenome (GOLD analysis project Ga0210043, IMG submission 183990) | Groundwater microbial communities from Crystal Geyser aquifers in Utah, USA - Crystal Geyser metaG 2015-01t (SPAdes) (version 2) | ecosystem: Environmental > Aquatic > Deep subsurface >...
AAATAACATTAGACAATTTTGCCAAACATAGAGACAATCCTAATTATATTTTTTATCAAAAAGTTAGATATACTCACAAATTAGGACACGAAGTAAATATAATTTGCAGAGGAACCATTATAAGGAATGAACATGATATTCCCGTAAGTATGATCGGTAGCCATACAGATATCACAGATATGACAAAGAATGAACGGGAATTAGAAAAACAAATTAATAAAGCCTTGGAATCTTCAAGATCCACAAAATTATTTTTGGCAAATATGAGTCACGAAATTAGAACTCCTATGAACAGTATTGTCGTTCTTTCCGATCTTATGTTGAGGGATAAAAGATTGTCAGTAAAACATGTAGATTATTTAAATTGTATTGTTAGTTCAGCAGAAGTTTTGATGAAACTTTTAGATGATATCTTGGAATATTCTAAATTAGAAAGTCTTAATTTGTCTTTAAACAATCAAAAATGCTTTCTTGCTGAAAAGAAAAAGACTATTTTCAACACATGGTCAGAGAAAATGAAAGAGAAGATGATTCGTTTTAAGATACATCTTTCAAAATCCGCACCCAAATGTGTAATCATCGACAAACAAAGATTCATACAAATAGTAAACATATTGATATCAAATGCATATAAATATACTAAATCCGGAAAAGTATCCGTCAAAATATATATTAAAAACGAAAAGTTGTGTGTCAAAGTTAAGGACACAGGTATAGGAATACCACTTCAAGATCAAAAAGATTTGTTTGAGCCTTTTACAAGAGGGTCCAATGTTGTCAACAATAGCGGTACGGGGATAGGATTGTCTATATGTAAAACGTTGGTGACGAAAATTGGAGGAGATATATGGTTCAAAAGCAAAGAAAATATAGGATCGTCTTTTTATTTTACATATCCGTTTACCGATAACATCGAAGAATCTGAAGAAGATAAGGATGTTATCCGCAAAGTAAAGAATCGTCATTTGGAAGTTCTTATAGTTGACGACAATAAAGTGAATCAATACATTCTTAAAGAAATTTTCGATGCTGATTATCCATTCATTCGTTATGATATCGCCAATTCTGGAGAAGAAAGTATAGCGTGCGCAAAAAATAAAAGTTATGACATAATTTTCATGGATGTTGTTATGCCACCGGGTATTGATGGTGTTGAAGCAACAAAGCGCATCAAAGAAATAGATCCTAATATTTATATTGTAGCACAAACGGCTAACGCCATCTCAGGAGATAGAGAAAAATATACAAAGATAATGGATGATTATATAGCCAAACCTATAAAAAGTTCTGACCTTCAAAATATTTTTAGTCGCTTTAGAAAACATACATAGTTATAAATGTGGATATACGTCATAATAGTTATTTGTATTGTTATTATTTGTATGATGCTAATATACAAACCAGAAAAATTTGATGTTCTTGATAAAGTCATAAATCGTGATGTAGAGGAATTTGTTGTAGGTTTTAGTAAACCAACCTATGAAAGCAAACCCACAAAAAAGAAAAAAGAAAAACTTCATCATGACGAACCAGAAATTTTGATTGCTGATCCGAACAGCCCAGACGATTTGGAATGTCCAGAACCTCGTGTTGGTGGAACAAAATTCAAAAACGAGGAAAGATGTCGTGCTATATTGGAAAAAATATACGGTAAGAAATTTCCATCAGTGAGACCGACATGGTTAAGAAATCCTGCTACTAAAAGATGTTTGGAAATAGATTGCTATAATCATGAACTCAGATTGGGTTTAGAAAGAAATGGAAAACAGCATTATCAAAAGACAAAATTCCACAAAACAAAGAACGACGTAATATATCAATTCCGAAAAGATCAATGGAAACTCAAACGATGTCAAGAGTTGGGTATTCAAATAATTTCTGTTCCTTATTGGGTAAGACCTGAAGAACTGGAAAATTATATAAGGGAAAACCTCATAAAAGTCGGAAAGTTGGATCCACCTCAAAAAGAATAATTGAAAATATAAAGCACAATCATACATTTTAACAAAATGTATCCTATCCGTTGTTTTTCCTGCAAAAAAGTTTTGGGTAATCTATGGGAAACATGGTTCATCATCACAGAAGGTAGATGTATAAAGGACGCATATTACAAAGAAGAAGAAATTAAATTACTCGAACCCATAAAAAAGAAAAAATTAACCTCCAAAGAAAAACTATACAATGAAAAAGTAGAGAAGAAAAATTCCAAATTAATTAAAAATAGGAAATCAAAGGTTGTTGTCGTAGACAAAGAAGAGACCATTAAAAGGGTCTTGGAGGCATACGGTTTAGACAAACCGATCTCAAAACCACATGCAGCAGATATGTTGAATGTGAAAAGACAATGTTGTCGCACAATGATGTTCTCTTCCGTTGTCTATGATGAATAAAAATGATATATATGTATATTGTTAAGGATTGATCAAAATGTCTTTTTTGAAAACATTTGTTAAATATAACACTCAGAATGTTCGTGCTGGACTTTTTGGTTTGACTATCGCTTGTATCAACATATATAACATAAAACGCAAAAAAAGACAGGATGAAATGGCAAAACTACAATACTTTCAAGTAAGTGTCATAAAAGGGTTAATTTACGGATCTGTATACCCGTTTAGTCTTATATATGTTTGTATTTCTGCCATGGTAGAATCACCAGAAAACTTTAATTCGCATTTTATTCCTTTATCCAAATATGGGAATGAAACACTTCGTCAATTGAAAGAGGTTCAAGAGGAAGACGTCTAAAGAAAACTATTATCATAAATGCAGTGGATATTGATTCTATTCTACATTTCCTACGGGTTAGTGGTTTCCAAATTATGCTATGACATTAAAAATATGAATGTACACATTGACAGAAATTTATATGAAAGCGTTGTATGAATTTTGAGTACATCACCTATATGGTGATGTACGAATAAATCATAATAATATTATGATTCAATATTTATTTATTTGCGCGACTTGCCTTTCTTGGCTGGTGACTTGCCTTTCTTGGCTGGTGACTTGCCTTTCTTGGCTGGTGACTTGCCTTTCTTTGCTGGTGACTTGCCTTTCTTGGCTGGTGACTTGCCTTTCTTGGATGGGCTGGCCTTGCGAGTGTAAACACACTTGGAGGCTGTGCTCTCCTTATCACGACGAGTCAAGACACTTTTGCCACGAGTAACCTTACCTGGGCAAAGTTTTGCGCCGGTCTTCTTGGCTGGCGACTTAGCCTTCTTGGCTGGCGACTTGGCCTTCTTGGCTGGTGACTTAGCCTTCTTGGCTGGCGACTTGGCCTTCTTGGCTGGCGACTTGCCTTTCTTGGCTGGCGACTTGGCCTTCTTGGCTGGCGACTTGCCTTTCTTGGCTGGAGATTTAGCCTTCTTGGCTCCTGATGCGCCAACTGTGGCAGTCTTGGCAACAAGTTTGTAACGCTTGGCGAGGCCGAGCAATACGCCCTGTTTCATTCCGCTGAGGGCTTTGCCTTCAACGCCTTTCTTTTTACGGTAGTCCGAAACCATTTTCGCGAGTTCAGCTTTCGTGTAGTTAGTCATTTTTATTAAAGTGGACAGAATATTTTTAGATTTTTTTAAATATAAAAAATCTCAATACAATCTTTTATATTACGATTAACTGTGGTAGGGTTACTTGTTTAGACTAATATTAATCTATGAATTGGTTATATTTGTAAAAGAATAAAAAATGATAAAAAATGTATAATTTAAAAATAATACTATAAGACAACAGAATGGGAAAGGAGATACAAATTTCTACAAAATCGAAAACGTGCGAACAAATTATTGAACACGCAAAGAAATTCAATGAGGGCTTGAAAATTGACCTTGATAAATTTGATGGAGTGTACAATGTTTTTGATCTGATTAAGACATGTGCAGCAAGAAGTCGTTACAATCCTGATTGGGGAGTGTTGGCAGGAAGAATGATTTTGAATGAGATTAAAAAGACGGCTGGTCAAACGTTTTCTGACGCGACGCGGTTGTTAAAGAACCAACTTCATCCAGATTATTACGATTTTGTGATTTCCAATGAAGATGTCTTGAATGAAATGGTTGACGAATCACGATCTGATAAGAGACAATCCATTTCTGTTGCTACATGTTTGAAATCGTATTTGTTGAAATTTAACAAATGTCAAGGATGTGGTCAATGTGATGAGTGTGACAAATTGTGGTGTGCTTCTACTCTCGAATATATGTATATGAGAGTTGCAACATTTTTATGTATGCCTGATCTACAAATGATCAAGGATTTTTATACACTATTATCTGTAGGCCACATTTCGATGGCTACACCTACTATGTTTAATGCTGGTTTAAAAAGACATCAAATGGCATCGTGTTTTGTTGTGACGATTGGAGATTCTCTCTGGTCGATTGAAGATTTTTGGTTGGCGTTTGGAGAAATTTCAAGAAATGCCGGAGGTATTGGAGCAGATGTTTCTCGCATTCGCCATTCGTTGATTGGTGAAGTTGGTAAAAGTGATGGCATTCCCGCCTTATTGCCAACATACCAAGCGATTTTGCGTTATGTTGATCAATCTAAAAAGAGGAAAGGGTCTGCTGCAATCTTCACATCGATATGGCACATTGACATTGAAACGGTCATTAAAATGAAAGACCCCAAAGGAGCAGAGTCTGATGATACGAAATGCTTGGATCTTTCTTATGGTGTATGGCTAAACGATCTTTTTATGGAACGTGTATCAAAACAAGAACCATGGTCTTTGTTTTGTCCGAAAAAGGCTCCGGGTCTCACAGAGTCACATAACGAAGAGTTTCGTGAATTGTATTTGAAATACGAAAAAGAAGGTCGCGCACGAAAAGTTATTCCAAATGCGCGCAATCTTATGATTGAAATCATTGAAGCGCAAATGAGTACAGGTATGCCTTACCTTTTGAATTCTGATCAAATAAATAAATGTAATATGCAAGATAATATTGGTATCATCAGATCCTCAAATTTATGTGTATCGGGAGATACCAAGATATTAACAGACCGCGGTCAAATAGAAATACAAAAATTGGTGGGAGAAAAAGTAAATGTGTGGAATGGAGAGGAGTTTTCTTCGACCACAATTCACCAAACAGGCGAAGGCCAAGATATGGTAGAGGTTACTTTTAGCAATGGCTCCATTTTGAAATGTACACCTTATCACAAATTTTATATTCAAAAAACCAACCCTCGTTATAAGCCTAAAAATATGTATTTAAATGAAAACATTGTTTCCGTAGTAGAAGCAAAAGATTTAGAAGATGGAATGAAAATAATTAAATGTGAATATCCTGTTGTGGATACAAAAAGACGTTTCCCATACGCATATACACATGGTGCTTTTTGTGGAGACGGAACATATGAAGGGTTACGAAAAGATAATAAACTATGTCAAAAACTAAGTATGAAAAACAGTGCTTTTTGTAAGAGACATATTAATCATAGGGAATATTATGATTATAGCCCTACAGAACACTGTAGAGCAAAGTTGGGAAACATACCAAGAATATCATTATATGGCGAGAAAAAGAATTTAATAAATCATATAGACAGTAGACATGTAAGAGCAGAAAATCTAAAAAACGACAGAATTGACTGTTGTTTGCATTTGGATCTTCCTGAAAAATTTAAGGTTCCTATAAACTACTCGTTAAAGGACAAACTTGAGTGGTTTGCTGGACTGTGTGATATGGACGGAACTATAGCGAGAAATGGAAATAATGAATCATTACAGATAGGGTCAATTCATTTTGATTTTATTAATGACGTAAAATTAATGTTACAAACAATGGGGTGTGATCCTAAAGTTACAAAAAGTAAAGAAAAAGAAATGAGATTTATGCCTGATGGAAATGGTGGTCAGAAAAAATACAATTGCAAAGAGATTTATAGATTGTTAGTGTCATCATGCGATTTATATAAATTACATACAATGGGTTTCAAAACGCATAGATTGATAATAAGTGGAAACCTTCCACAAAGAAACGCAAAACAATTTATCAAAGTTGTATCCGTCAAGAAATTGGAAGAAAAAATGGACACTTTCTGTTTTACAGAAAAGAAGCGCGGTATGGGAATTTTTAACGGAATTTTGACAGGGCAATGTAGTGAAATAACATTACACACCTCTGATACAGAAATTGCATCATGTAATCTTTGTTCCCTGTGTCTTCCAAAATTTGTTCGAGAGGATAGAACTTTTGACTGGGAAAATTTCATTTCGTGTATCCGAATGTCTGTTCGTGTCATGGAAAATGTCATTGAAAGAAATTATTATCCTGATCGTGGTGTTGAAAAAAGAGAAAACAATCGTAAAATGATCGAAGATATGCTTCAAAAGAATGGAATTCTAAATGTGGACATTCGTCATAGTATGGCCAAGGAGATCGTAGATAACATGGAAACAAACGAAATCCTTCCACAAATCAAAAAGTCTAATCTTGCTAACCGTCCTTTGGGAATCGGTTTACAAGGATTTGGTGATGCTGTAGCAAAGATGGATTGGCTTTTTGACGGAGAAGAAGCAGCAGAATTCAACAATCGCATAATTCAAACCCTGTACTATTATTCTGTCGACGAATCAGCAAATCTTGCGAAACAACTTGGATCTTATAAACGCTTTCCTGGATCACCATACTCGAAAGGAGAACTTCATCCTGACCGTTGGGTATCACCATCAGGAAAGAGAACGGAATTTCTTCATGAATTTGAGGGAGTTACATTGGATTGGGACGCTTTGAGAGAGAAAGTAAAAGGTGGCGTCCGTCATTCAACACTTTTGGCTTTGATGCCTACAGCGACTTCTTCGATCATTGCCGGTAACAGTCCATCAATGGAACCGATTAACTGTATTGTCGGAACCAAAACATTGTTGTCTGGACAACATGTTGTTTTATGTGAAGAGGCATACAAAGATTTAGAAAAGTTGGGTGTATGGAATAATAGACTTGTTGATGAAATTATCAATGCCAACAAAGATAACTTTGATTCACAATCAGGAATTCAAGGTGTTGGTGGAATACAACATCTTTCAATTCCTCCAGAGATTGCCGACCAACCACTAAAACGAGCAAGATTTAATTATATCAAACAAAAGTATCGTGTTGGTTATGAATTGTCTGCGAAAACTGTGATTGATCACGCTGCAGCAAGAACACCTTTTGTATGCCAGTCACAGTCTATGAACTTGTGGATCGCTAACCCTTCAACATTGAAACTTTTGGCCATCTACAATCACGCATGGAAACAAGGATTGAAAACTTTGGTTTACTATGTTCGTGGAAAATCTTCGCTTGAAGCGAGAAATATCACTGCAGCATGTAAAGGTGGAATGTGTGAAGGTTAAACTTTCATATTTAAAATATGAAATATAAACTAATGTAATTCCAAAATTCTTTGTACAGTAGGAATAATTTTGTCAACACCAACAGATGATTGTTCTGTGTAAATTTTTGTTATCAAAGCGTCTACTATTTTTATTGTGTCAATTTCCGTTTTTGTGGAGATATCTTCTATATTCTTCAACAGTTTAAGAACAAACGCAAAATTTGTGTTTCTTTGCTTCCAATCATCCACCAACAACATTCCAACAATAGCCCTCACACCATAATTCTTTATCTTTTTAATTTCTTTCAAAAGAACATCTTTAGGAAATTTGTTGTAATATGGAAAAAGAGGATACTTTCGTGAATATAATTTCATATTCAAATCTTTATAAAAATCTCCATCCCATACAAGTGTATACCACCTCAAAAGCATAATACCCACAGACCACAAATCCTGAGAAGCAACCTCCTCCCATGTTGACTTTAGTGTTAATATGTTTGGAGGCATTGTATATTCTGTTCCTCTTTTGATACACCCAGATAGTTCATCTTTTAGACATCCATATCCAAAATCTACATACTTGAACACATTTTCGTTTTCATCATACATGATATTTTGCCCTTTGACATCCTGATGCGCTATTCCTTGTTGGTGTATCATATCTATACCACGAACCAAATCATTAACAACACTAAAATCGTTTTCTCGTTCTTCCAACGGTTCCGTTTTTATTTTGTTATACATAGTTTTTCCTTCTATGAAATTTGTTATGATGTATCCTTTTCCTTCTTTGAAATACTTGGATTTCAAACATAAAGCGTAAGGAAGACATTTGGCTTTTAACTTTTTTAATATGTCTACTTCATACCTCCAATCCAATTTGTTTATTCTTCTATCTGGATTGGTAAATATTTTAATGGCAACTACCTGATCATCACATATACCTTGCCATACCTCACCATATTGACCAGAGCCTATTTTATCAACAAATTCACACTCCATTTAATACCTGAAACAAAAAAATGTTTATGTATTTTGATAATGTTTTAAAAGTTATAATATATTGAAAGATGTCAACCGTTACCTTTCAACTCTCTGCTTCTGATGTGAAACGCGCCTTGAAAACTGGAAAACTCGTATTGATTGCTTCGCCTGATGACGGAAGCGAATCCACACCATCCGTTCCAGCACCCAAGCCAGACGATTCTGGCGATTTTTCTGCTCATCCAGCCGTAAGTGGTGGAACGGATTCCACGGAAGCAACCCCTAAACCAAAATCAAAGAAACAAAAGCCTTCCGAATCAGAATCTGATGTTCCAAAATCCAAGAGTAAACGCACTTTGTCAAGCGATGATTCGGAACCAAAGAAGGGTAAGCGTACTTTGTCAAGTGAATCGGAATCTCCAAAACCAAAGAAGGGTAAGAATGACGAATCTTCTGAATCTCCAAAACCAAAGAAACGTTCAAGCGATTCATCGGAATCTCCAAAACCAAAGAAGGGTAAGAATGACGAATCTTCTGAATCTCCAAAACCAAAGAAACGTTCAAGTGAATCTTCTGAATCACCAAAACCAAAGAAGGGTAAGCGTTCGTCGTCCAGTGACGATTCTGAGGTCAAACCAAAGAAGGGCAAGGCAGAGCCTAAAAAGGGTAAGCGTGCGTTGTCAAGTGACGATTCTGAGGTCAAACCAAAGAAGGGCAAGGCAGAGCCTAAAAAGGGTAAGCGTGCGTTGTCAAGTGACGATTCAGAGGTCAAGCCCAAAAAGCGATCAAGCGATTCGTCTGAAAGTGAAAAGCCAAAGTCAAAGAAGCGTTCGAGTGAATCGTCTGAATCACCCAAGTCAAAAAAAAGTAAACGTGGTGACGATTCGGAATCTGTAGGAGTTAAAAAGCGATCGGTGTCAGAGAGTGACGAATCTGACCCACCAGGACCCAAGCCTTCTAAAAAGACTCAGCCAAAGAATGTAAAGTTGGTGGCTGTCAACAAGGCAAAGGGCGGTAAAGATTGGGATGTGGCACCAGATTATTATACATTTGCTAAAGGAACTAATTATATCGTTGATAAGGATTGTGTTATTGGAGCGTGGAGTAAAAAGGGAATTCGTGAGTTGACAGACAACGACGTTAAAAACATCAAGGCCAAAGGTTGGGATGCAGAAAAGGAAGATGAGTCGACTATTAAAAAGTGTATGAAGAAACTTCGTTAATTCATTTTAAACAAAATGAATTTACATCATTGCTGAAGCGATGATAGATATACCATATACAACTGCTGTATATGGATTTAAAAGGTTTAGTGTGTAGGCTGTGTAGATAACAGGTGCGGAAGCAACAACATATTTAGATCCTTTGAATGCGCATTTCATGTAAACATACATATTATATATGTTCATTTTTAAAATGCCGTAGGAATTTTATTATCTTTTTTCCTTTCTAATCCAATGTCATAAAATCTAACAAACAGCAAAACAATGAATAGAGCACCAAAAGCAAACATTATTAATTGATAAAGTGTTCTTTTCCTTGTGCCAAACCATATAGATACAAGTCTTTCGAAAAGGTCACCCCAAACTCTTGAAAACAATGAAAGAATAACCCAAACACCAAGCCAGAAAAGGTCGTTTATATAGGGCGAGGTTTCCTTTTCCTCGTCTTTAAAAAGTTTTTCGACCGAGACCGTCTTCATTTATTCGTGTGTTTACTTTTTTTCAAAGAAAAAAGTAAACACACTCAATCTATCCGTACGTCGCCATTCGGCGACGTACTCATTCGATTATTCCGAGAAGAGACACCACGTTATTCAAAAATCTCACAAAGTTATGTCTTTGCATGATGTGTTTTCTATCGTACATATATACATGATACCCTATGGATACAACAGATATTTCTACATATTCTATATTTTCACCTCCAATTTTTACTCTTACGCATTGTGTCATGGGGTTCGCTGCTATCAAATATTTATCACATAATGTTGTGACAAGTGTCTTATAGCATTCCATTTATATAAATGTTATTAAATTCTTCGTGGATTAAAGAAGACGATCGTTTGACAATATTGAAGGATCACTTTCTTAATTTCAACGGTCATGTGTATGAATATACAACTATCGGCGATGGTAACATAAAAACTATCACGTGGAACGACCATGAAGCCTTGATATGTGATAATAAATTGGTTGGATGGGATCAGGTTTTACCATCATTCAACCCTTATTATCATGATGAATGGCAGAAATTCCTTTTCATGTTTTTTCCAAAGAAATATTGTGGCGATAAAGTCTTTGAGAAGAAAGAATTGGATTCGGATGTTTGGAGAGAATGGAAAATGCATTATCTAAATGAAAATCCTTGTAATTTGGTCAGCCCACGAAAACGCGAATCGTTGAGATTAAGTTCTTCGCCCACGAGAATAGGAATGTCTCCACGAAGAAAATCACAACATGCAGAACAATACAGCCCTAAAAGCCCAAGAAGTCCTTTAGGTTCACCAAGATCATCATACTCTGATCACAAACCCATAAGACTAAATAGTTCTCCTGGAAGATGCCAACATCCCATTCCATAAATCATATAAATTTATATGATTATTTTATTCGTTGGATGACGAATTATCTGAATAATATTTTTATTGTATTTGCACTTGTTCGTTTCATTACTCTCCATCGAAGATCGTTAGGATCCGTTGACAAAGTCGCTTTACCATCCACACCAACTTTACAGTATCCGGGAACTGTACACGTACCATCATCCTCTACAAAAATTTGTCCAATAAGACCAATTGTTGCCCATTCGGGTCTTGCGCCACGTGGTACATATTTTTGTGATGGGTCATATTCACTTGAAATTTTGTCTCTTGTTATGGGTGTTATTCCAGTTTCAGACATAATATCTAATTTTTCTTGATCGGTGAATAGATCGGATGCATTTACACGGTCGGTGAGCATAGTTTTGATTGTATCATAATTCGATTCATACATTCTTAGGGTATCTAAACCGACTATCAATGTATTTGTTATGAAATTTACAAAACCTGATCTTTCTTGATTTTCCAAGGCTTGTATTCTTGATGTGATGGTTTCGATAAGTCCTTCAACCATACTGTCTTCTTTGACGCGCTCGCCAAACCCATCGAGTTCATACATACCTGGCCAATATTCGTAATGATTACCAAGCATCATGACGGTTGTTGACACAGCGCCTAATACATATGTATCGCTTGGCGTCGCCCATCTTATAGTTTCACCTGCATCGTCGAATGTAACCAGTCTCCCAGGAATATTTTGTGTGGTTATACCAAACTCAAAACATTCTGCAAAATCAGCACCACCGCCTCCAGAGACAAATCCTGAACCTGCTGTTGCTATATATTGATTTGCTCTGCATACCAAGCTTGCTATTCCAGGGAAAGCCGACCCCAAACCGACGCCCGAACTGTTAACATTAGTTATTGAAAACCCTATGGCGAGACTTCCCGCATTTGCACCGTGAGCAATATAAAAGGACGGTGCGTTTTGACTGACTATAGAATGTGCAACACTGTTTGCCGCGTTACCATATCTTCCAATTATAAATTTGTCCCCAGTGTTGTCTGGAAATGATGCACCACCAAATGTAGTCCCAATTGAGAATCCATGCGAAAAATCTTGAGAGTTCGCTGTACTGGAAAAATACCCACCAGCATGCGAACGAGTACCGCTTGCGGATATCTCTTGGCCTTGGGCATGTGAAAATTGTCCAGAGGCTACTGCTTTAAATCCTTCAGCATGTGCACATGTATTTGATGCGACTGTCGCAACCCCTTCAGCATGTGAATGATCACCAGTGGCTTGTGTCGTTTGACCTTCTGCATGTGCGTTTATACCTGATGCAACAGTGTTAAATCCTTCTGCGTGTGCGCATGTGACACCTGCCCTTGTCCATAAACCTTCTGAGTGAGAAGCAAAACCTGATGCCTGTGTGCTTATACCTTCTGCATGAGAAACAATACCTGATGCTGTAGTATCTTGGCCTTCAGCATGTGAAGATTCGCCAGACGCTGTCGTGGAATTCCCTTCAGAGTGAGATTGGTCTCCGCTGGCAGTAGTTAACCGGCCTTCCGCATGTGAATATATCCCCACAGCTGAGGTATCTCGTCCTTCAGCGTGTGATCCGTCATTCGTCGCTCGTGTACTTATACCTTCCGCATGTGATCCTGAACTCGTCGCCGTAGTATTTATTCCTTCTGCATGTGATGCTGTATTACCAGCATTTGTTTGTATACCTTCTGCATGTGAAGCGTTACTCGTTGCTTGTGTACTTATACCTTCCGCGTGTGATCCTAAACCTGATGCGACAGCATCAACACCTTCGGAATGTGAAGCTGTCGCCCCCGCCTTTGTCTTAAAACCTTCCGCGTGAGATGCGGTATCAGTAGCTTGTGTACTTATACCTTCTGAATGAGATGCATTCCTTGTTGCACGCGTATAAAACCCTTCACTATGACAATAATCTCCCGACGACAGCGTGCCCGATCCTTCTGTATATGATGCGAATCCACCTGCGTTCGTTTGGTAACCTCCTGCGTGAGAATAATCGCCAAAAGCTGTTGTGCCGAACCCTTCTGCATGTGAAGAATATCCCGATGCTAAAGTGCTTATACCTTCCGCATGAGACCCTTCTCCTGATGCAGTTGTATAAGAACCTTCAGAATGCGCCCCCGTCGCCCCTGCACTTGTTTGAAGACCTTCCGAATGTGATGCATTGCCCGTCGCCTGTGTACTTATACCTTCAGCGTGCGACCCAACACCAGAAGAGGTTGTGTTTGAACATTCTGAATGCGAACTTGTACCAGATGCAGTAGTGAATGAACCTTCTGCATGCGAATAATCGTTTGACGCTAATGTACCCAACCCTTCAGAATGTGAACTTGCACCATCTGACGCTGTACTGCTACCCTCCGCATGCGAATTAGCCCCAAATGCCGTTGTCCCTTCACCTTCCGCATGTGATCTTGCCCCAACGGCCGTCCCCGCCCCCTCAGCATGTGAAAAAAGACCTTCCGATACAGATTGACCTTCTGCATGAGACCCAGCCCCAGATGCAAGCGACCCTTCTCCTTCTGCATGCGCATACGCCTCCGTTGCACGCGTATTAAGCCCTTCTGCGTGTGAGGCAGTAGCACCAGCACTCGTATTCACACCTTCCGCATGAGAGCCATTGCTTGACGCTTGTGTGCTGATACCTTCTGCATGTGATGCTATACCTGACGCACTTGATTGAAGTCCTTCTGTGTGTACATACAAACCAATAGCTGTTGTTCCACCCCCTTCGGCGTGACAACCATCACCATTCGCATATGTTTGTACACCTTCCGCATGAGAACCACTACCATCACAATAAGATTCAACACCTTCTGCGTGAGAAGCGGCACCGATTGCCTGTGTACTTACACCTTCAGCATGTGATCCGAAATTAGACGCCGTAGTATTTGAACCTTCAGCATGTGATGCCGTTCCTCCTGCAACTGTTAATAAACCTTCCGAATGTGATGCCCATTCTTGTGCTATCGTTCTATCTCCTTCAGCATGTGAAAATGATTGTAGTGCCTGTGTATCTCTACCTTCAACATGCGAAGCCTGCCCAACAGCCGTACCCCCTTGACCCTCAGCATGCGAATTCGTACCCACAGTAAAAGTTTGAAACCCTTCTGCGTGTGATGCGCGCCCTTCAGCAAAAGTTTGTTCTCCTTCCGCATGTGATTGGTCACCAACCGCCATACCACTCAAACCTTCTGAATGGGAATTCCTTCCGCCTGCCCGCGTCCAAAATCCTTCAGCATGTGATCTTTCTGAACCTGCTACTGTATTTTCTCCTTCTGAATGTCCTCCACGATTTTCACATCTCGTGTTTATACCTTCCGCATGTGCACCTATAGGATCACCGGCTCCAGGTGCCAACACAAGAGTCGATATGCCTTCCGCGTGTGATCCCGTCGCCAAGGCATTAGTATCAAAACCTTCCGAATGCGCACCTGTCGCTCCTGCAATAGTCCTATATCCTTCAGAATGTGAAGCATCCCCGCTCGCTCGCGTGTCAATACCCTCTGCGTGCGATGCAGTTGCAATTGCAACAGTAGACTGACCTTCCGAATGAGAAAAATTCCCTGTTGCGTTTGTATTGCTTCCTTCTGCGTGTGAAGCGAACGCTGAAGCAATTGTGTCACTACCTTCAGCATGTGAGGCTGTGCTACTCGATGACGTATCCTGACCTTCCGAATGAGAAGCAGATCCGCTGGCTTGTGTACCAGATCCCTCCGCGTGCGAAAATAACCCTGACGCCCGAGTACCTGAACCTTCCGTATGCGATCCAGTATTAGAAGATACGGTATTAAAACCTTCCGCGTGCGAATATAATCCTGTTGCTGTTACTCCACCACCTTCTGCATGGGAACCTGTACCTCCTGCGAATGTATTAAAACCTTCTGAATGTGAATTTTCTCCAAATGCCCAAGTAGAAGAACCTTCCGAATGCGAATTGTCTCCTGATGCGATTGTACTACTTCCTTCCGCATGTGATCTTGGTCCGTTTGCCGTTGTTCCTTGACCTTCAGCATGTGAATTATTGCCCAAAGCGTTTGTATTCAAACCTTCTGCATGTGAATTGTCACCGTTCGCAAGTGTATCATTTCCTTCAGCATGTGATGCTGATCCGTTCGCTTGTGTGTTCAAACCTTCCGCGTGTGATGCTGGCGCAGTAGCCTGTGTACTATCGCCTTCCGCGTGCGATTGGTTTGCACTTGCCGTTGTACTATTTCCTTCCGCGTGAGAATTGTCTCCTGTTGCTGACGTGCTATTTCCTTCAGAGAACGAAGAGTTTCCTGTAGCAGAGGTGCTCGACCCTGTAGCTGTGGATTGGTTACCTGTGGCAAAGGTGAAAGCCCCAGAAGCAAAAGATCTCGCACCAGAAGCAGTTGTATCTTCACCTGTAGCAAACGAATTAGAACCAACATTAGCAGCGTCCCATTGAGTTCCTGAAACTGTACCCACACGAAATCCTGTTCTACTATAATCAAAGAACATACGACTTCCTGCCCCTGAAATCGCATTTTGCCCAACAACAAAATCATCACCAATTTGTGATCCAGCCGTCACATTTTGACCAATAAAACCTCCAAAATCAATAAATGGAGGTATTATACCCGACCCAACACCGGTTATTCCCTGTTCACCTTGCGTTCCTTGTGGACCCGTCACCCCCACACCGGTTTCTCCCTGTTGGCCCTGTATCCCTTGTGGGCCCTGTATACCCTGAGGACCTGTAACCCCCACACCTGTCGCTCCTTGGTTACCTTGTATCCCTTGTGGGCCCTGTATACCCTGAGGTCCTGTAACCCCCACACCTGTCGCTCCTTGGTTACCTTGTATCCCTTGTGGGCCCTGTATACCCTGTGCTCCGGTCACACCTAAGCCAGTTTCACCTTGAGGCCCCTGTAATCCAGTCGCTCCCTGTATCCCAGCACCTGTTTCTCCCTGTATGCCGGTTTCTCCCTGTGGACCCGTCGCTCCGGCAAGGCCGGTTACACCTTGGTCACCACCGCCGGGACCGATCGGACCTGTTATCCCAAGGCCTGTCACACCCTGCAATCCGGTAATCCCCTGTATACCATCCACGCCGGTAGCACCCTGAGGCCCCGTCACCCCAACACCAGTAGCACCCTGCTCACCTCCACTGGGACCCGTCACACCAACACCGGTCGCTCCTTGAGGGCCGTCCACACCGGTCACACCCTGCGGTCCGACCACGCCGGTCGCGCCCTGTATACCCGCTCCAGTCTCACCTTGAGGCCCCGTCACACCAACGCCGGTAGCACCTTGAATGCCTGCTCCAGTCTCACCTTGAGGCCCCGTCACACCAACACCTGTCGCTCCTTGAGATCCAACACCGGTTTCACCTTGTGGACCTGTCACACCAACACCTGTAACACCCTGTATACCCGCTCCGGTCTCACCCTGAGGTCCCGTCACTCCTATGCCGGTTTCTCCCTGAGGGCCTACGGTTCCGACACCTGTCTCTCCCTGGATGCCGGTCACACCAACGCCGGTGACACCTTGCGCTCCCACACCGGTTTCTCCTTGAGGACCAGTGATCCCAATTCCTGTTTCTCCCTGTATACCATCTGCCCCTGTAACACCTTGTTCTCCGCCACCCGGTCCCGTCACACCGCGCGCTCCGGTTTCACCCTGAATACCTGCTCCTGTCGCACCCTGTGGACCCACAGGCCCCGTCACTCCAACACCTGTGACACCCTGTTCACCTCCACTCGGACCCGTCACACCAACTCCGGTGGCGCCCTGTATACCATCCACGCCGGTGGCACCCTGCAGTCCATTCACGCCTGTAGCGCCCTGTATACCATCCACGCCGGTAGCCCCCTGTATACCCGCTCCTGTCTCGCCTTGTGGTCCGGTCACCCCGACACCGGTCTCTCCTTGTGGTCCGGTCACCCCGACACCGGTCTCTCCTTGTGGTCCGGTCACACCCACACCAGTTTCTCCTTGTGCTCCGACACCTGTCTCACCCTGTGGTCCCGTCATCCCAACACCGGTCTCTCCTTGTGCTCCAGTCACGCCTAAGCCTGTGACGCCCTGTTCACCTCCACTGGGTCCTGTGACACCAACACCAGTGACACCCTGTATTCCAGCACCGGTGGCGCCTTGTGGGCCTGTAATTCCGACACCTGTCTCACCCTGCGGACCCGTGATTCCGCCACCTCCACCTGAAGCAATTGCTTTCCATAATAAATTAGTTGTATCCCATGCATATTGTGTAGAACCTGTTAGATCGTAAAACAAGGCTGGTCTTGTTATGCCAGCAGGAGTAAACGCTCCCGGAGGAGCCGTTCCTTCAAAAATGTTATTAGATTCGATTTGTAAATTTGCTGATCCTTCTGTTAATATTAGTTGAGATGATCCTTCTGTCCAAAAATTAAGTTCGCTACAGAGACCCAAATTGACTGTATTAACTAAGGTTCCTGTGCCACCAGGATTACCTTCCCACTGTTGTATTGTTAATGCCGATCCTCCATCAGAACATGGTATGATGTCAAGAGTCTGCGATGAACAACATGTAACCGGTTTTCTAACAAACGCACTTGGTCTGTATTGACAATGGCACATCTTATTAGCACACGGCTGTCGATAACAATGACATGATAAATTTCCACAGTTTGACATTTTATATATATATAGATTCTTTTATCATAAAAGAATTAACAACATTTACACGGTGTACAACAACTAAATGTTTTTGTGAAAAATGCTTTGAAACGTGTCCATCCACCACTTTTAACCCAATCTCTTCCCCAGAATATGAGTTCGACAGCGTTATCAAAAATGGATGTATAGAATTTTCTGTCTCTTTGGCTTACATTGACCAACAATAAAATATCATTGAACAGTTTTGATGCCTCGTCCTTTTTAAATTTTCCTCGTCCTTGTCCTTGAATGGATTCTACGATGACAACAAGCATACGGATCAACTCTACTGCCAATCCCTTGTTATCTTTGAATTTTTCAATGATATTAATGAGGTCGGTGATGATTTGCGAATCGTCGTTAGACAAACTTAATTTTGCATCTTCCAATTCGCTTGTTAACGATTCTTGGTCTTTGTATTCTGAATTTTTGGCTCTATCCACAGAAGCCCTAACGTTCAAATATAATTGTTCGGACGACATATCCTTTTATTAATGGATAAACATAATAAATGGATGCGTTTCTCAAAAAACGAACAAAACATCAAATTAAACAATTTATTTTATCATCCCTTCAAGATTATAAAAAAGTTGTAGACCAAATGTTCATTCAAATCCCAACAATGATAAAAGGATATACACCCATACAAAGATTGGCATACATATTACACATTCAAGATTTCAAAGTCGTTCAAAAATTAAAAATTCTGTTGAAACAGATATCCATCGGTTCATTAGCAATAAATTCAAAAATATTCCACACATTCCTTCTCAAAAATTCTTCACAAAAACCATCACTTGTAAATTACGATGATGAAGAATATAGCGACTCTGACTCTTGTGTCGAAGAATTAATCCTTGTAGATTAACACTTTTCATGATAAAATCATGAATATTCTCAATGAAGGTCAATCTATTCGTACGTCACCTTTGGTGACGTACTCAATCCGTTGACCCCCGTAACGGAGGTCAATCAGAAAACAATATAGAGTTTTCATCATCTTCCACCCCGATGAATGTCGGTCCCGTAAAATATTTATTAAAGTCGTCCAAATTATTGGTGTCTTCTTCGATGATATCTGGTTCCCATTCATCTTCTTCAGATCCTTCACCTTCCAATTTCTCTTCAATCGCTTCGTCTTCGATTTCAGAATCTTCGTCGGTTCTGAGACGACATCCACGAATAATTGTACATTTCTTGGATGTGTCCACATATTTAAAGTATACGGGTTTTCCGCTCGGAGTTTTTCGTATTTCTGTCTTGATATGATCAAAATATGTAATCATGTCCAACTTGAATTCATGAAGTTTACACGGTTTCAAACTTGTACCCTTTGTAGATTGCGAAAAGTGTGTAACATAATCTTGATACAGTTTTGGATCGATCTTGACGTAAGCCTTCTTGTCCTTAATATCTTCAACAAAACGAGATTTGATAAACTGGCTAAAGATATCGTTGTTAAGTTTATATTGATTTGTCGCCTCCATAACTTTCGACGGAACCTGATCCAACCCTTCTGCCTGATAAAACTTAAAATATTGTAACAAAACCCAATAACCCGCATCCCTAAGTTTTGTCAACTTGGCATCAATGTTCTTGTCAGGCTTAAAATGCTTTCGTATCCATTGTTCTTTCGGATCGTCAGGAGCATTCGAATCAAAAATAGATTCATGTGGAATGATACGTAAACGATTTAATGTTGGTTGATCGTCAGCAGGAAATGCTGGCAACTTGTTCAACATAATAAGCATAGTATACAACATTTTCACGGCACCTCCTTCTTGATGCAGTGAACGAACTTGTCGTTTGTCACCACCAGAGTTGACTTTAAGAGCGCCAATATCCAAAGTTTCATTCTTTGAAATTTCTTTAACACTGGCCAAACGCTTTCCAACCATATTCGCCACATCTGGTTCGGGACCACCAGCAGATTTGACTGTGGATACAACAAAACGATCACGTTTGAGAGTATCGGCATATTCTCCGAATATCTCTTCCAAAAATTCCAATTCTTTAGATTTACCAGCATTACCATCATCATTTGTCAAAATCAAAATCATCTTCTCAATGTTACCAGCAACCATACAAACAGAAAAGGCTTTCAAAACCCAATGTCTTAAAACAGGATCAACATGCATTTTCGCCCAATACCTCATAACAGATTTTACTTCCGGATGATCCCATGTGAAATCACGATATGAAGCACCCATCTTCATGGAAACATAATCCTCTGGAAGACCCAAACGATGAATGCCATTTTTGAGATCGTATACACCATTTTGATCACCAATCAAATAAGGATTTCTATCAAGTCTCTGCTCAAACTCAATATCATCTGAAAACTTGTTTTGCGCAAATCTCACCAATCCATTCAAGAATGGACCATTCTCAAACTTTTCTTCAATCTTGTCACTATATTTGTGAAGATCTTTGCGCTGACCTTTTCCAATATATTCGTCAAGATATTTTTTCATACGAATATTAAACATATTAAACATAAATTTTGGTTGTTTGAATTTGTCCTTTACCCAATGACCTGTACGATTGTCAAATTTGAACCAATTAGATTCTTTAGTGTATACAAATTCTCTTCCATAAAGACTTTTTGCCAATGTACAAATTCTTCCTTCAGATAATTTTGTGATAGCCATATCAATCTCTGAATGATAAATATTTCGTCTCCAGTTGTCATACTGATCGGGGTTATCTTCTTTAGCCCAATAAACCAACGATCCCATACTAAGACCGGTTCCGTCACCAGACAATGCTTTTCTTGTGGCGTAATCCCAAAGATCGATCATTTTTTGTTGTCTACCTGCTTCAAAATATTCGTGAGGAGCCATTTTTTCCAACATTTGCTTCCACAATTCAAATCCCTCTTCGTGACCATTTGAGATGTTATGGATCATAAATCCTATATTTCTTCTATTATCGTATCCTTCGAATCGTGAAGGGTTAAGCATGTGTAAAAGATCAGATGCTTTAGACAATTCTTCCTCTGAAAATTCCACAGACGACATTCTCGCTAAACGTTCTTTTCTTCTTTCCTCGGCATCACGTTTTTCCTCATCCAATAATACCTTAAATTCGCTTCTTGGTTCAACAGGTTCTATTTCTGTGTTTTGTGTCATCATAAAACGTCTGATCGTTTCCGGACTCTCTGAAATATTTGCTCCCAAAATTCTTGTTACATTCGATTTATCTCTATATAATGTGTGTGTAGATACATACGCCAACCCTTCCTTTACAGAACCATAAACTGTCCAATTTTTCGTTTCTATATTATCTATACATGATTGAGAAGACAACGACCCTTGAAAAACGTCATCGTCTTCCGATGCTATAAACTTGACCATATCTGTGATTTTCCTCAAACATGTTGACGATTGACGAATATAAGGGAATAATAGATGAATACCATCAATATATTTGATACCTTCGCCGGTGGTATCTTCTCTCATATCTCTTTTAGCCATAGCATAACAAGTAAGATTTTTGTGATTGACATTGAATTTTTTCAACATAAAATTACAAAAATAATCATAAACTCTGATAATAATTCTCTTGACATCTTTCTTTCTACGTTTTTTGTACTCACTATTCTTAGCAGAAAAGATTGATTTCATATCAATGTCAAGACGAAACGGATTGTTGTCTTTTGGAATGGATTCCGTCACATAAAACTCTCTTCGATTTATAATGTCTGAATGTACACATCTACACATCTCCATTAATTTCCTTTTTGGAACATAATAAGTACCTTTCCCAGGATATACCGAAGTCATCACGACCTCATCTTCTCTTGGCTGTCTCTTATTATCGCGAGTTTTATAAGTAACAGGATTTCCATCCAAATCAACAACAGGATATCTACATAAGAACCTATATGTTTTTGATAGACCCTTATCGATATCCTTTGCTGAGTTCGCATCGGATTTACGAATAGAACTCATGTTTCTTGATTCTGTTATTAATAAAAACATAAAATATTATTTTTTTATGTCAATAATTTTTTCTTAAATTTTTTAAGAAAGCATAAAATTTAGCCACACATTAATTCTCTCCCGCTTTGACACGGCGAATACATGGAACTCTTTCAAGTTCTAAAGTACAGCACTCAACACATTTTGAAGCCAGAAACATTCCATCGGGCATTTTCCTTAGAATGCGGTATTTAGTCTTTGCGTCGTTGTCTGCTTTGTACATAATTTCGCGATCGGGATGTTCCTTTTTGTAAAGGGGGATATACTTGTTTTCAAGGAGATCCTTGAGATGAAACATGGCATTTTCACGTTCGTTACAGTGAAAAATATTCTTTCCATCCTTGAGAATGGCAAAGGAATAATACTTGTCAGGATAAATCACGCTGTCAGGAGTAATAGAAATCGCTTCAGACTTGTTCATTTATTACTTATATATTATTTAACACAAAAATTTATCTTATTTGAAAATAAGATATTTCATTTCGTCAATACTCTCATACACATATTCAAAGCCATTAAATGTTGAGACACGACTTTGAAGGAATAAGGAATTGTGATAGGAACCATCACACCGTCTTTTCTACATACACGACATCTATCGTTTTTGGTGGAGTTGTACGATTCTACGATTCCACATCGTGAACAAACAGTTGTTGTAAATTTGGAAGATGATAAACACATACGATCCAAAATTGTGTGTGTCGCACCATTTGCGATAAGACAATCCTTTTCCATCGTTCCAATCTTGGTTCCTCCATTCTTGGATCTTCCTTCCGTAGGACATCTCATCACAGATTGGACAGGCCCTGACGCACGCGCATTTATTTTATCAGCAACCATATGTTTAAGAATTTGCATGTGTACAATTCCTGTAAACGAATGAACTTTCATTGGCCTTCCATTCATTCCATTGATGAGTTCTGAACACCCATCCCTTCTATACCCCATTCTTACAAGTTGATCCATGATCCATTCAAGTTTCTCATCGTCATTTCCTTCAAATGGCGTACAATCTTCTGACCCATTATGATGATATTTACCCTTTTTACCTTTTCTCACACGAGCATAATCAATCGAAGAAACATATCTTCCCAAGAACACCTCATACAATAAAGAAATTGTCATACGACTCGGAAAACATTGTGGTGAATAAATAACTACTGGCGACGCCTCACATGGGTTAGGACTAAAAGGCATATCTTCTTCATTAGCAATCTCAGCAATTGTTGTTTTTTGCGCACACAAAGGAGTAATCTTATTTCCCCACTCAGGAATTCTAATCTCCACAATGTCAATTTTAATAATTTTACATCCTCTCCACCCTTTTTCTATAATATCCACTTTTTTCACATATCCTCTATTCGTCTCCTTGTATAACAACGATTGATCCATCTTCGGACGTGTACCATTATCAAGCATTATAGTTTTTCCACACAAGACATCATTTTCTTCTACACATGACCCAACTTTGACAATTCCATTCTCATCCAGATGATAGTTTTGTCTCGACTTGTATCTGTAACATTCATTAGGATTAGGAATTTCTATAGTTTCATTTTCAGGATCAGTAATCTCCATCAAATGTGATGTTGTTTTACTCGTCCACCCCCACCCCATCTCAATAGCACTCTTTTTAACAACACTTCCATCTTCAATCGTCATACCCTTGTAATGAGTAAAAGCAATTGGGACATTCACACCAGCAGGCAATTGATCGTATTTTAATAAAACGTTGGCCAATTTATTTTCTACGAGCGCTCTCTGCGGATAAAACAACGTTCTTCCTGAATCAAATCTACCCGTTGTACCTACCGCTTGTCTTTTCATATTCGCACCGTAAGCATTTCGTGGACCCTGATTTCTTGAAGGGTCCGTGATACATCCAGCACCAGCACCCAATAATGTAGCAGGATGAATATCACAATAACGACATTCTTTTCTCTCTTCCTCTGTCAACTTGTAAAAATCTGAAATCGATGTGGCAATCATAGTAAATTCCAACTCGTTCTGATCAAGCATCTCAATAACGCCACTATAAATAGCATCATCCCACGTTTTCCACTCTTTCAAATATTTACTGTCGTAAAGTAATTTACCATCTTCCACAACCAACCATGGTCTCATTAAACGCCCACATTGAGCATAAATATGTAGTTCTTCACGAATGTCGTTCCACACGATTGATACGGTCGATAGATTTAACGAACCGTTTCTCTTACAATTTCTTAATTTTCTTTCCAATTTAATTGCTTTTTCTGTCGTGGTGTTTCCAATCCAATAATTGTCGATGAATACCTTTTTCAATTCGTGTGATTTCTCTCCGATTGGGTGTATGTGTTTTTTGAGGTATTCTCTAATGTTGTCAATATTGAGACTGTTAGAAACAAATGCCAATGCAGCCTGAACCTTATTAAATCCCACATTCTCTCCTTCTGGCGTATCAAAAGGATCTATAACTCCATACATTGACCCGTGAACCATACGTGGTTTTTTCTTTTTGTTCATCTTTTTCAGTTGTAATGTACATCTTTGTAATGATATGATGGCACCAGCGTAATTATAAGGAGAAAATACTTGTGATACACCATCCTTTTTCTCTGTGCCACCCCACATGTTCATTGTCAACGCTTTGGAAAATCCTGAAGTGATAGGCATTTTTGTCGGATCCTTAAAAGGAAATAGTATATTTGCGTTGATGTTTGCTTGTCCAGTACATTTTTCCAAATTTGATGTTATCTCGGAAATGGTTCTTCTCATTGATGTGTAAAATACATTTGAGAATAATGCAGCCTCTGTATCCAACACCTTTTTACCAAAGTGATCTCTATCTTCCGCACGTATTTCTCCTTTAATAAATTTTAATAACGACAATATCATAAATCCAAAATAATGTGCCTTTTCTTTTATATCTCTGTAATGATGAAGGAAAAATTTTTCTATGATGGTTTGAGCATAAAGTTCTTTATCGTTTACTTTATCCTTTCCAAGATTTCCAAGATGATCCACATAATCTTCACCATCCCCCTGTTCCAAAAATTTCAAAATGTATGGAGAAGCATCTTTGAAAAACGGATCGTCCTTGTTCACAATCAAATCAATAATGTCTTTAGGATTTTTGTAACCCATCGCATGAAAAAATAAAACCGCAGGTATGTATTTTTTATCGTTGAGATATTTCATATACACGTAAAAATATCCATCTTTTTGAAGTCCTAAAGCCACCGAAGACGTCGGAGCGTCATCCGTGGCACTATTTCTAATCTCTATGGACTGTAAAAACTTTTTATTTTTGGATTTTGCTTTCTCATCATCAAACAACATAAAACGATTAAAAGTGGAACGTTCCTGAAACATGATAAATCGTGATGTTCCCTTGTATATAAAATATCCTCCCAATCCAAATTTAAATTCATCCTTTAGAATCTCTTCGGAAGGATTTCCTGTTCTCAGGTTACACAGACAAGATCCGACCATTACAGGAATGGTTCCAATGTGTACACGTTCAAAGATTTTTCGATCTTCGTTTGCCAAAGAGTATGTACGTTTTCTTGTTTTGCTAACATCTTTGATTCTCAAGATGATACGTTCCAGGATATGGTGATCTTTGTTGGTTTTACATTCACATTCTTCATCATTACACATAAAGTCTTCGATGTTTACATGTGGTTTTACATGTCTCAAAACCGATTTGTAATCAGCATCTGTGAGACTTTTCCATGAAATTTTATCTTTACCTTTTAGAAATCTTTCAAGAATGGATTGTTTCATTTCTTTAATTTTTTTGGCTTTGGGAATAATGTATTTGATTAGTTCTGAGATCATTTGAATATCTGTGGCCATATATTCTTCAATTTCGTCATTTGTAACAACACATTCAATATCACAAAAAATATCTGAACAATAAGTCTCTTTAAATTTCACACATTCTGACGGAAATATATCTATTTTCTTTCCTTCCACGATATGATAAGGTGCTACTGTTTGTAAATTTTTAATGTATAAAGTAATGTTACCAACAACAATTTCCGTTTCAAGCATTTTCTTTGCGCGTTCAATAAATTCGTCATATGCTCTGATGTGATTGGCATCGACATTGTGACAATCCACATAAAATTGAATAAGATCCCACGTATCCTTGTTCTCTTTTGGTCTCATGTTGTTATGCTAACATGAGAATATTTGTTTATAAAATCATTTAATATTTAAGGTTGTTGGAACCATGAACAATTTTGTGTGGTTGGCACACCATAATCATTTTGCGTATAAAAACCTCCTGCTACAGTATCGCCGACTCGTAACTGATTTGTACCGTTTATACCTGTAATATTGTTACCATATCCTGACGAACCTGCCTGTAATATAACGGCTATAGCCGTTGGTACAGCAACATCGGCAACAGACAAATTTGTGATAGCGATTTTGGACAATTGTGTCATTTCGATGATTCTTTGATTAGCTGAATTGCGTGTCACCGAACTATTGTTTAATACTAAGGAACCTGTTATAAGATAAAAATGCGGAACCGTTGATGTCAAACTTGTATTGATACACATACAATTCGACAAATACGTATTTCCATTTCTTGCCGAAATCAAAACTCTTCCCAAGTCTGAAGAGATATTAACAACACAAGACACAGCCACAATACTCGCATTATCATATACTCTGAAGGCTGTTAATGCTGTTTCTATGCGATTTGACGAATAGTTCCCAATACTATTAGCATCGTTGTTTATTAATGCTGTCCCCGTCGGTCTTGAATCTATAAATTGGTTTTGGAATGCTCGCAATCTTCCAATCTTACAATCCAATACGAGATTTGCCAATTCTAAAGAATTTTCTATCAAAGAATAATATAATGAATTAAATCCAGCAAATATCATCTGACTATCTTTCAACCAACAACTAATTATATCTGAAAATCCAGCGTGATCTATAATAACTTTCTCAAATATACATGATACATAACAATTATATTCCGTGTTATAGGTTGAAGAGTTTTTCAATCTTGTTATAGCGGAATCTGTATTTTTAAACACACATCCTTCATACATTCGCGATCCCGGAAATATACTCAATCGGCCAGCAGACTCATTGCTGAATGTAATATATATTTCACAAAATAGGAAATTCACATATGGTGGTCCTGTTGGTGTAATCATTTTGGAACCTATCGCATCGGGTATTATTCTAACTCCATTAAACTCTACAAATCCTTTAACATTTGTCATAATTTGAAATTCGCCAGAAAATCTAAATGAATTAAATATAGTAAAAATTTGGTATTTGTCACCAGTTTCTAAAATCAATACACTGTCATTATCGTCGTCTGGACTTGGGTTTGTAGCCAAAACACTTATAGAAGTGGTTGAATTTTCTTTTATGGTGTAAGCATGACCATTTGTCAAATTGTCAAAATACTTTTCATTGTACATACCGGCAACTAAATTAGAAGCGCTTATAGTTTGCCAGCGATATTCATTATCGGTTATTGCAGCAGGATTACCGGTAACTGTAGGAATATAAGGCCCGTGATCTTCCGTAACACTTCCTACAATACCGCTAACCACATTGTACCTTGTTCCTTTAATTATTATTCTTGTATATTTCGTTTCCATTTCTCTTGCGTCAAACACATAATCCTCAGGTAATACAAACTCTGTAGTACCCACCAATTGTATTATACCCAAATTACCTTGTCTTGTACCCAATCTTGCTATCGCACCATCCAATGTTCTCATGGCGCTTGAAGGAGAATCGCCAGAATTAGAATCATTTCCCGATCCAGCATCAACATAGATGATAACGTTTTCGTTTGTTTGTGTATTACCTTTACAAGCATCAAATTGATTGAAGCATTTTCTATGGTAAGAAACAGGTTTTCTTGGTGCGCACGAAGATGAATCACATCCGAATCTTGGAGATTTCATGTAAGTTTTAGCGAAATCTGAACAACTCATTTATATTTTCATATATAATAATATGAAAAAATTACACATATGAGATCAAAAGTGCTTCAAATGTGGGGTTTGCTATGGCCACGATACCTCTCACATCTCTATTAGATTTCCGTATTTGTGTTATTATGTCATTCATATCCCTTCTTGTTGTTTTCTTCAATAGGTAGGCTATTACTGTTGCAGATCTGTTGACTCCTGCCGTACAGTGAACTAATATGTTTTGTGCGTTCATCTTTTTGACATTTTGGTATATCTCTTGAAACGTGTTTACCAATGGTCTGAATTCGTCCCAATCTAAAAACTTGTCAGGGAATGTGTATGTTAATAAATTTTTAACACCATTCTTTTTGTACAAGGAAATAATATTTGAAGGAGTCTTGTAATCACTGACATTGATGATAGTGTCAATATTATAGTCTTTCAAATATTTCACCAATTCCTTTGAATCTTCTTTTGTTTGTGGTTGTGCAAATCTTACAGATGATATATGATATTCTGTTCCTTGTATTCTTGCCACCTCCATTTATAATAATTATATGAATTAATCTGAATATACTTCGGAATCATCATAATAACTGTCGGATTCGTCAGCAGATTCGCTTTCAGGCATTGCTGAAACGTCGTCTGACTCATTCTGATCTTCAGTTTTCGATTGTGACCAGATTAAATATCCTATGGCTAAAAAGGTTAAAACTCCAAACGCGATTAATACATATTGGTTGTCCATTTTTATAATAAATGAAAAGTTTAAATTAGAAAAAGTATACTAATTAAAACAGCAGAAAAAATTATTCCTGCTTGTACAACAGGTAGATATTTCACATTTTCAAAATACTTGGTAAAGTATGAGGATGTGATAGTCCATGCGAGAACAGCGATGATCAACGAAACTATTATCGGGTAAAATGTACTTGGTTGATATGTTTCTATAACAGGGCTAATACTGTCCAAAAACTCCAAATCATTGGCACTTAGCGTTTGTACATCCTCTAAATTCATATTATCAAAACTCGTCATGTCTTTTAATGTGGGAAATCATAATAAATGGGAAAAACTAAAGAATATCGTCGCCAACTCAAACAGTCAAAAATTATAGAAGGCTTTGAAAGCACCGGATATAAAATTTCACAGTGGTATATTGATCCTATCAAAAATAGTTGTGTTTTTATTATTGTCAGGAATATCACAAACAACATCGAATTTGTTTGCCTTATACCACACAACTTTCATCTACCTTGTACAGATGGAATTTATATTTATGAGGACGACTTGAATACACCAGATGTAGACGATGCGATTTCCATGTGGAATGAATGTAATTTAGAAAAACTACTTATCAAAATTCATGACAAGGTCATAATAAGATTGTCCAAAACTGATTATTCGGTTTATACTTGCAAGGATGAAAGGCCAGACGAGGACGAACTTGATACTTTAGCGAGATACGCAAATGAAATGACAGTATTGAATGATGAAATGGATAAAATCTCAGAAGCGAGCAGTGAAGGAAGACCATCATACATACAAGACAAGAACCCCTTCGACATATTGCTTGATGGGGGTTCATTTGAAAAAGTTCAAAGTAATCGTGTAGAGGACATTCAGCCATGTGTATTGGTAGAATACAATGGATATACTTTGGGACAAGCGGTTCCAGTCATAGAGTTCATGGATTTTTTCAATCGTAAGGATGTAAATGAAAATATAAATATCATAGCACAGAACACAAAAACCATATACGAATTCCAAACAGAATACATCAAAAAACTTTTTGAAGAAGCCCTGGAAAACTTAGAATCATTCACAGAATCCATAAAAACTTCATACGAAGAATACTCCAAAAACCTCGAAGAATCACAAAAAGATTTTAACACCATACAAGCAATATTAGAAAAGAATGCCTCCACCGTCAAAGTAAACGACATCGCCACCAAAGCAAACAACACCCTTCGCATCCTATTAGACGAACAAATAGAAAAAAGAGACAAAATGATAGGATTACTCGAAACCGTTCGAAAAGTATTTGGTGAATTGTAAAATGATCCTTTCCGTGAAAGGTGAATTGTAAAATGATCCTTTCCACGAAAGGCGAATTGTAAAATGATCCTTTCCACGAAAGGTGAATTGTAAAATGATCCTTTCCATTCACAAAAATGATTTTCCATATTGACAATATGAAACAACATCAATTAAACTATGACAAACTTACAAGTACGCATTGCAGTCTGTAACGACTGTGTAAATGAAATTTATGGATACATCCCTCCTCAAACTAACCCTGAATACAATGATTGTTATTTGTGTGATAAATACACGGACAAATGGGTCGATCACAATATCGAAGGATTACTTTCTCATTTAATGTATAAACTTAAAAGTCTTAAAAGAAATCAAATGGAGTTTTTACAGATTCCCGAACCTTTTTTCACCCAGATAAAGTCTGGAACAAAAATTTATGAAGCACGACCATATGACAAGAAATATAAATTATTTGACACTTTGAAAACAATAAACGAACACGGAGAAACCATGAATTGTATTGTGGTTGGTTTGATTAGAGCGGATACAATTTCCGAACTCATTGATAAGGTTTCTTTAAATCTTATTTTGCCTGGTGTGACTACAAAAGATAAAGGTATTGAAATTCTCAAACAATGGGGAAGCGATGATGGTGTCGTCGGAATCAAATTGGTTCCGGTTAATATTTGTATGGAAAAGGGATGTAAAGAAAATAGAACCGACGAAGCCTTTTGTGATGAACACGGAAAAATGATATATTAATTACAAATATAGATACAATCAAAATGGAAGGACGTTGGACAATCCAATACAATACAGGCATAACATCAGAAATTACTTTTTATGTAAATGGGATTTTTTATCAAAAATATCGTAATTATGTTGGTAAGTGGGTTTTGAAAAACAAAAAATTATATATGCGATTTCCTATATTCTGTAGATCTATATATGTTGCTTCTGTCAGCGAAAACGAGTTTCGGGGGTGTTTATATGGTTCAGGATATGAACGTGGTCTTTTAGGATATAACGCAGTAAAAGCGGATAATGTATTACACGAATCTCCATTCCAATGCTATCTTCCTGATATCGACATTGACGGATTGGAATATGAAAATACCCGCGAAGACGAAATATGTTTAAACGAAGTCGATTTTTTAATCGGTAAACTTTTTGGATGGGGTGAATTTGCTATAGACAAAATCAAAAATATATATATGGAAAACAAAAATTTACCAAAAAAGCCTTTATTTAAATATATTGAAAAAACTCGTGATATATTTAGCGACGAAACACTGTGTTATTACTGTGATCTTTTACACTGGCCCAGTTTTTTAAAGATTTTTCATACTGTAGAAAACAAAAAATGTCGCCAACAACTCGCATATTATCTAATAAAATGTCACCCATCGTTAGAATTCCCATCACATTTTAAGTTCCGTAAAGATGACATAATTGAAAATTGCTTGAACACAGACGATATATTTTATTTGGTTGACAATGATCTATATGATTTTAGCGATGAGTTTTTTCAAGAAAATTTGGATATTTTAGACAAAACCGCAGAAAACAGCATTTCATCGAATCATTTTTTTAATATTCTTACCAAGATCAATTTATTACCATTAGAAAAAATAGAAAAATATATGCTGAATTTATTTAACAAAGCGACAGACAATGAAAACAACGAAAAGATTATGCACAGACTGTTAGAACTATATAAAACAAGAGTACTTGTCGACGAAATGGCACCCACAGGAATTGGCGGGAAACTAATTATAGATTCACTTCAAAAAAAGCATACAGCCACACACGAATAGAAAAACGATTTTTCCGATTGATGAAAATTTCATAATCAATTCATTATGAACCAATTTATTAACCAAGTACCAGTAATCCACAATTTGGCAGAATTGTTAGGTAAAAACCTAATACCCTTATTAAAAACATGTAAACGAGGCCAAGAATATAAGAAAGATTACTATGTTTTAACATGTATGTCTGACGATCCGTGGTCTGATGCTTGTGGTCATGGTGATTTGGAATGGGTTAAATATTTACATAACACAAATCATGAAGGTTACGATGATAATTTTGATTTTGCTGCTGCATATGGACGTTTGGAAGTATGTAAGTTTCTATATGAAGTTGGAAGGGGATATAGTGACTTTTCTTTACATATTGCTGCAACTGGTGGACATATTGACGTCGTTAAATTTTTGTGTGGTCTGGGAATGAATTGTCGAGATTCAACTATCGATTTTGCTGCCCTATATAGAAAATATGATGTGGCGAATTATTTGGCAACAGTCTACAAAGGATACCTCACACTAAATGGTTTTTTAAATCGGCACGCTAATAAATAGTGATCAGCCTTCCAGATTGATTTTTATTTACACACATAAAGAAAAACGACTATACATACACGTAAAGAAAACGACTATACATACACGTAAAGAAAACGACTATACATACACGTAAAGAAAAATGATTTTTCGAATTGAAATACTCCCGCTCTAACAACTTATCACAAGTACCCACACTTACGAAAACAAACCCCTTTGCGAAAACAAACCCCTTTACGAAAAATGTCTACTCCATCCGAAATCTATTCTTACATTGTGAACGTTGTCAGCGATCAAATGGAAGCGTATCAAAAAGAAATCAAAAGCCTCAAAAAACAAATAAAAAACTATGAAAAAAGATTTGACATGTATGACCAACAACTCGAACAAATGTCTGAAGACATCTCAGACAACACATTAAAGATTGAAGATCTCTCAGAACTTACGGATGCGTTGTTGGATCAGGATCTCGACACATTGGCGGAAAAGTATGGTATTGAGGAATGTGTTGAAGTCGAAAATGAAGGTGACAGTAAGCCTTGGGGTGTAAAAGACGCGGTAAAAAGAAGTGTGTTGGATGGAGAATTGGAAGAAATTTGTCGTATAAACGAATCAAAAAGAAATCATCGGTTGTTTTGTTTTGTTTCTTCTACAGATATGCGAGGGTTGGAAGAAATTTACATTGGACAACACTATCAGATTGGTGTGGGTTCACTTTCTCGTTTTCTAAACATTTATATTGGCAAGGAATGGAAAGAAATGCCTGTGAGAATTTGTGATATTTACAACGAAGAAGAATACATCGAGTTTGATTTCCAAAAGCAAACAATCACAAGTTGGAGAAATCCTGGAGTTGTAGTATATTGGGGAAACGAAAACCCCAACGACTATTTTGCCAAGCAAGGAAATTTAGAAGCAATCAAAAAATTGTACAGCGAAGGAAAAACGTGTAGCAACGACGCTATTGGTTGGGCAGCAATGGGTGGACATTTGGAAATCGTCAAGTTTTTGTATTCCAAAGGCATTACTGAAGTAGATCTGGCATTGGAGCTTGCGAGAAAACACAAACACCAAAACGTTGTAGAATTTTTATGTGAACATTACAACAATAAATATGCCATGGAAATTTTATACAAAACAAAAGACCCCAACAGACATCTGAAAAGATTAGAAAAAATGCGCGTAGACGAACAATATCTCAATGTACACACACTTCGACCAATCAGAAAATTGCCAAAGAACGAAAATGTGTTTGTGTTTTGTACCAACGGCTTGGCTGTCGATCGCAATCAAATGCCCGTGTATTAAGTGTTCAGAAAAAAGGTAAGTGTTGAAAAATAAAGGTAAGATACAAAGAAAGGCACATCCAATTTTATAGTTGGGTGTGCCTTTCTTTGCGTTTAAAAAAATGGCAATATCTTTACACATATGTGTAAAGAAAAATGATTTTTCGAATTGAAATGGTGATTTACAGGTTAAATCACACAAACACACAAAACGAACAAACGAAAGACAATACGCGAAACCAAAGACAATATGAACTACGAACAATTTTACCGATACGCCAAGGAAGCACAGAAGAAAGGACAAAACGGAACGATCGGCGAGTACATGGACGCAATGGAACCACTTCCTTTGGGAGCAAAATGGGAACAGATAATCGAATTGAAAGAGGGTAAGGTTGGTCAGATCGACACAAATATATACGATGCGACTATAAAGACATTCCGTACGTTAATGTCTGTTTTACAAACACCCGAGGACAAGGTAGTGTTGTTGGGTGGGCTAACACAAATAAACATCAAAGATTTGGATGACAGATTTCAACGCGAGGGAAGATTTGCATACTATGACGAAACGAAGAAAGATTTTCTGTTTATCATGTCTTCATATAAACCAAAAAGTTGGGCAGATATGGTTGACGAGGAACTCTACGACCCTTCCGTACCCACAGAAGAAGATGAACGTGAGCGCCAAGCCGAAGAGCAAAGAATCGCTTATATTAGAGAACGCCAAGCACAGTGTGAAAGAGAGCACCAAGCTGATCTGCAAAGAATTGCCTACCTAAAACGACAAGCTGAGGAAAAACAAGAACGTGAACGTCAAGCCGAGGAACAGAGAATCGCTTACCTAAAGGAACAAAAACGCCAAGCCGAGGAAAAACAAGAACGTGAACGTCAAGCAGAAGAGCAAAGAATGGCTTACCTGAAGGAAAAACAAGAACGTGAACGTCAAGTAGCACACATTCAACGACAAAAGCCAAGAAAGAAAGATATTTCGGAGCCATTAAAAATTATTCAAACTAAACACAAAGAACAATACGAAAAATCAAAACAGATCGTTTCAAAGACACAATTGAATGTTATTGCGCATATGATGAAGCAAAATGCTGGTATTCCTCCCGATTCCTTAGTCAAAGACGGCATTCAGAAAACAATGGAAAAGATTGGAGACATCACACAAAACGACGATGAGGAATCGTTGGAACCGGTTGTACATACTACTAAGGATGCGCATACTACTGAGGACGATGAAATGCAAATAACGTGTGACATCACACAAAGTGACGACGAAGAGGAATCGTTGGATGTAGTTATCAGATTTGAGGAACCCGAGGAGAAGGCGGAAGCCACGAAGGAACCCGAGGAGAAGGCAGAAGCCACGAAAGAACAAATGGCAAAGATTGACGAGATGTTTGAGTCAGAGGAGGAAGAAAATGATTTACCCAAGGGTTTGTCCGAAGAACACAGAAAGATGTACAACAAGTTGCAGGCTGTTGAGCGAGGACGTTTTGATTGGGTTGTGATTACCAAGAAGGGAAATGTTCGTGTTTATGAAAACCCTCTGTCGGAAGATAGTGAGTATGACATTGATAGTTTTCTTGATCTCGAATTCAAAAGTGTGGAACACATGGTCGGATCAAACTCGAAAGAACACTTTTTACAAGCAAAGATGGTTTTGGATGCGCTAAATACAAAACACAAACCTGTCAAAACCGCAAAGACGCCACTGTCCGCAAAAGATCTCAATCGAATTGTCACCACACGAGATAAAAATGTACATTACGATTACGACAAAAAGGTATTCCAAGCCAAAGGTGGGAACGATTTGTTTTGGGGTGTGAATAACAAGGAGTGTATCAATCAAATCTATACGCATCTATGCGAAATTTACACACCTCAAACAGAATGGGAAAAGAAAAATCCTATCCTTCACAATGCATTCCTTGATCACGAATACCAAGATCGTGATATGCAAATGGCACTCTATTACGGAGTCAAGGAAGGTTCGTATATGGTTCTTGATGGCATGTGTACACAACACATGAAATACGAAGATGTTATGGATATGCCATTGTCCATCCACAAAAACTATGGAATTGCCGTTGTAGATAGTTATAACGATTTAATCTTTTTCATCGACTCTCTCAAAAAGAAATTTTATTCTTTGGATGACGAACAAGAAGACGAGGATGAACAAGAAGAACAAGAGAAGCCTTTGGATGAGACAGACGAGTACAAGGCATTTGCGAAAAAACTGACCAAGGCAGTGATGAATAGACCAAGATGGTATTGGCTTCGTGTGGTTAGTAAGAAAAAATACGAGTATGTTCAGGATATTGATGAATCGTACGATAAAGAATATTTTGTGACGGGTGAAAAGACTTTGGTTGATTGGGCAGTGAAATTTATTAAGACTCTGGAACTTGTTAAGCCCATTGTAGAACCCGAGTGTGGAACGATCAAATTGGGAGACAAACTTTTAAACAAATTGTTTGACATGCCAGAAGACAAGTTTTTGTGTATTGACAACAACAAGTACATGAGCAGAGAAGAGTTTGGAAAGGACATGTATGGCGATCTCGTTTGTGGATGGTGTACTACAAATGACAAGTACAAGAAAATTAGAAACAAGATTAGAAAGACTATGCTTGAAAAATTTATGGAAGTTTCAAAGAAATAATCTCTCACATATTAAAGAATGACAAGTTTAGTTCATGGAACACAATCAAAACCATCGTGTGGTACAGATGGTTGTATAAACATAAGAAAACCTGCTGCATTCCAATACAAGAGGCCTTGCTGTAAACCTGACGACGCTCCTATAATTAATCACCCTTCACAATCCGAATGGATTTCATTTCCTTTAGAATTTATAAGCGACATGGCTCCCGATCCAGTTAAGGCAACAAATACTATTTACGACGATGCGAAATATACCATAATCAACAACACAATGTTTGTCCAATATTATTACTATCACGACGATAATACAGGTGCGTCTGCTGGCGGTGGATCGTACAGTTTAAAATTGCCTAATATCCCGATTTTAGCGGATTACGCGAATGAAACAAATCAACATGTAGGAATTGCATACGTAGGAAGTAAGGACGGAGTTAATCCGACCGAGACAAAATTAGGTCATGTTATGTTTGATCCGTCTGAAGATGCTTTGAAATTATTATATTTTAACGGAACAACTGTAGAACTTGTGGAGCCAGGTGGCGATGGAGATCTTTCAAGAGATGTCGTCGAGTTTTCTGTAAGTGCAACATTGCAATTAGTACCAATATAAAATTCATATAACCTATATGAATTTAAACTTCGTACTTCCTAAAAAATTAGACTATAAATTCCAAAGGACATCTGCCGTTAACGTATTGTAGAGCGTACATATATCCATCATAACCTCTTACCCAGCAACTTTGTGAAGCATAATTGAAATAGAAAGGATTCCAGATATCATAATAATAAGAGGGATGTGCCCAATAATAATTTCTATAGTATCTTCCTGGTCTTCCCCATCTCGATCTTCGAAAACCACCACGTCTTCCGCGTCTTCCCCTTCCGCGATAGAACATCGCTTTATGAACCATATCTTGATCGTCTTCAGCGGGGACTCTACGCATTAAAACGAGGCCACGTGCGTACAATTTATCCAATTGGTCTTTGGAAAGTGTTCTGTTTTCTGTTCTTGTGTTGTCTAAAAATTGAGTTATTTTATTGACATCCAGGTCGTCTATTAATTCCTCAGCGAAATAAGTCCAATACAAAACAACTCCTGCTATAACCAATAAAGCCAACACTCCTAAAAGTATTAAATAGTTCATTTAATATACAAAAGAAAAAAATATTCATTATAAAGGTCATGTTGAAAAAAGCCTTTGGAAATTCGCGAAAGCCACGTGCTATTAAAGAAGCAGCGGTTAACAAATTGGCTAACAAGAAAAATTCTAAATTTATACGAATTGGGGATAACAAAGCAATTGAAGCCGACGTTGCTTCAATCAAAAAAATACAAGCATACGCCGAGAAAAAATCCAAAAGTGGTAAAGAAGTTACATTGGAAGATATTATCAAAAACGTTGACGTTGACTATGGTGATGGTGTTGGGGATTTCAAAGTGATGGATGTTGTGACGGAAGAACGAAACATTGAGGATGTTGTTATTGTAAGGCCTGATCTTTTGCGTTTGGACGAAACTACAGCTATACAAGGAAATCCATTGTTGATCAAACGTGCTTTTGAATATGTACAATCGAATCCACATTTGGCAAAAAACCCACAAAAAATCATAAAGGAGATCGACGAGCCCATCGAAGTTTTATTTCGAACAGTTCCTGAGGCTGATGAGATGGAAGATGTGTTTGTGATTAGGTCAGGAGCAAACATCTTTGAAACAGATGGTTATCTTGAACAAGTTCCTAAAAAGGAGACGGTGGAGAAGAGTATTGAACCACAACTTCACATTGTCAACACAACAATTTTGGATCAAGATGTTATTTCAGACGAGGAACAATATTTTATAGATCTGGACATGAAAAACAAATATTATGCTTTGGGCATATTGTTGGAAAACAAAGGATTTCAAGGCCCTATCCGTGAAAAGATTGAAAAGAAGAGAGCAGATCTATTAGAAATGATTGGAAAAGATGTACCCCGATATGTTAAAACTGACGGTTTCGAAGATTTTATGATTAGAAAACCTCCTCTAAATAAAAAATACAATCCTTTTACAGACACTATTCCCGCAAAGGCAGGATTTCTTGTTCCCGGAGAAGGCGTTCGTATTTTTGATGTGGAGGAAGAACAAGTTTATGAAAAATCCGCAAAAGAAATTCAAGACAAGGCAAAGAAAACCATTGACATTAAAACCAAAAAGATTATGTTGGAAGATCCGATTCCTTTTCCGTCCAAGAGCAATCTGAAATCAAAACTGAGAGAGGTTATACTATCTGAAATGATAGATGCATTTACAAAATTGATTGTTGTGGAAAAAGAGAAAACAGAAACCGTTGTCGAAGAATTTGATGAGAATAGAACTGTTGATGCTATTTCCAAAAAACAATTTGTGAGCAGAAGCGTCAAAGATTTGACACAAGCAGGAGAAATCGTCAACCAAGAAGACGAACAAGGTAAGGAAGCATACGAAGCGTTTAATACCGCAAGACAAGCATATAAATTGTCTTCGGTGAGAGCACAAAAAGAGGATTTGCTTACCAAGATGACTTCAATCATTGAGTGGAACATCAAGAGAATGTATCCGAATGTATTCGCGGTTTTGCCTTTGTTTGGAAGACAACAATATGACGGATTGTTTAATGTGTTGCAAGAAAACAAAAAACCAAGTTCTTTTGAGGTTCGATTTCTCAGACATCTTCAGAAAAATTTAGATCGTATTGTAAAGAGCACGAAATTTAAAGAGTATGCTCAGATTGACATTGAGGGAAGAATGTGGGATGGCAATCAGTACATAGAAAACATGAGAATTGAGACAAGCCGTCTCGATAAAATTATGTTTGAAGAGATTAAGAATTATTTGAGAGGAAATATTGATGAGGATTATATAGGATTTATAATCAGACCACCATTTCCACGTGTCACGCAGGTACAATTAGATCTCATTAACAGAGCATGGGAGGAGATCAATGCGTTCCAAAAGTCAATGATTCCGGCAAGTAACGCAGAGAAAGATGTCATAATGGAGGAAGTTGTTGAGAGTGTGTCAAGTCAAAAAGCAAACGTGATAACAGAAGTTAAGTTGTTGGAGGCTAATATTTTCAACGCTCTACAAGTTAAAACAACAGGACAATATTTGTCGAGCGTTGCTTATGTTTTACAATTTTTGGATGTGGAGAGTTCTAAAAACTATACTGTTGGACCATATGCCAAGACATACAGAGAACGAATAATGTTGGGAGACTTGCCGATTCCATCACTTCACACATTAGATTTTGAATTGGCATTGCCTGAATTTTCAATGAACAAGAATCTTTCTCGCGAGGATATTAGAAATTTTGTACTCTATTCACAACACGACAAGGCAAACAAGTTGATGAATTTTTGGGTATACACTCAAACACTCAAGCAAACAGACAAGATTTGGTTTTCTGAAGGAAAGAAACCGAAATTCAAACCACAGGAAGTTTTGGCAGATTTGGAAACGATGTGTGGACAGACAAAGGATACCGTTTATATTAAAAAGGGAGGTCAAATCGTGTGTATTCCGCGTCAGCAAGCGAGACAGGAAATTGATTTATTTTATCGAGATCAAGGGGATCAAGTAAAGACTATCTTAAACCCACAAGCCCCCTTAATCGATTTTGACTTTTAATAAACAATGGACTTTGAAACTTTCATTTTAAAACAAATGAAACGTGCAGGTGTCAACAAGAAAAATAGTGTGGAAATATTTCACACATACAAAGATTTATTTGTAAAAGCCTTTACTCATAAATCTGCCAATCCTACTGATAATTATGATATGTTGGAAGCCTTTGGAGACAAGATCATCAACACATGTTTGTTTGACGCTTTACAAGAAAAATATCCTACATTGGATCAAGGTACTGTCACTTTGGCTTTTCAAAAGGCAAAATCAGAAGAGATATTCTCACGAGAAGGCGTCAAGGAAGGATTTTTTGATCATGTCATAATGTCTCCTGAATACAAACATGATTGTCTTATTTGGAGAGATTTGAACAACAACCCACAAAAATACACAATCATTCAAGATACAAATATTCAAAATGTTTTAGAAATAGATTCCAAAACACGACTGAAACAAATTTTTCTAAATCCTTCCAACGACAAGGAAGACATATATCGAAAAGTTTTGGAAGACACGGTTGAGTCTTTTTGCGGTGCTTTATGTAAATCCATCAACTTGTGGACTGATTCTCGTATGGGACCTGGTGCGGAAATGGTGTATAGATGGGCTTTGCCTATTATCGAAGACCTTCCTTTTGATTGTACGAATGTTGACGAAACACGAAACATCAAACAACAAATGAAGGAATTTTGGGATACAGTATATGCGCAGGATGTCGCTGAAGGACGAAAGATGACCAATTTTATGATGTATTGGCACGACAAACACAATTCTCGTCCCGGACAAATCATAATGCACGCCACCGATCCAAATCCAAAACAAAAAGGTAAAAAACAAATATTGGCTTCTGTGATTGGACCCAACCAAAAATATGCTCAGTTGTATGTCGCACAATTGGTGTTTCCAATGATCAAACAATACTACGCATCAAAATACGAAAAGGGATTGGCATATAAACAGTCACTCATAAAATGATAACTATAAAAGGGAAAATAAAAATGACATGTATTAAACAATGTGTCAAAATCATTACTGTATACACACGAATGTTCAGACTATGTCAAACAAAAAAGTTATTAAAAAATATTGTTAACCTCCGTACGGAGGTTAACCTATTTGGCTTCTCGTGTACACGAGAAGCCAAATTGTATTGATTGCTTTATTAAAAAATATAATAAAAACCCCTCTTCATGATCATTCATGGAGTGGGGTTTTTATACGTTAAATTTCATATTGCCTTTAAAAATATGAAAACAAATGGTGATTTGTGCGTTCGCGAACGCACTCAAATCAAACCGTTAGATTCCAACATGTCTTTCATGTGATAATACAAGCCTTTAGGGACGTCGTTTGGGTATTTCTCTAAGGATATGATTCTATTATGTTCCACAAATTCTTTTCTCGAATAGAAATCCTCTTCAGTTAAATTATTACAAATATTTATAATATCATCAACATCCTTGGCTATTATAATACCGCGCACATCAAAGAAATCTCCTATATTGGGGCATCCTAAGTATATTGGAACAGTTCTTGAAACGAAACAATCTACGAGTTTTTCAGAAAAGTATCCTTTAATTTGGCAATTTTCTATAGCGATGTGAAACATCGAATCGGTAAATGCTGGTGATTTTGTCTCTTTAGGAAGAGGTTCTGTGTCATATTTTTGTAATGAACCTATATATGCTGTCGAGTGAAACATTCTTTTAGGGATGGCTATTTCCTTTTGTTTATCCCAGCACTCTTTTCTTTTGAGATGCCCTGGTGTAAATAGTTTTCCACCACAAATAAACGATACTTGAAATTTCTTGTTGTCATAACTAAACAAACCATATTCCTTTTCCAATATCATCGTGGTTGTCCAATGCATCCCATATGCATTTGGGATTACATTCAATAACCTATCATCGTGTGTCATCACAACATCAAAATGATGATGATTTTCAAGTAACCATGGTATAACCGAACCAAGGACGACAGAAGGTTCACAAGCATAAAATATACGAAACATGTTTTCAGGAAATAAATGAAACGAATCTATTGCCAATCCTGTAGATTTATTAACACCGAATGGGAGATCTCCCAACCAATCACAAACTACTTTAACGTTCATATTTATATGAATGTTCTCTATAAATTGAAATTTCATATTGAACGGCAATATGAAAACATAGAATGGGAGAACAATACAACGCTTTAGTAAATGGCGACCCTGTTACCTTTAAATATGAAAACACAATGGAGGAAGAACTATATAATGCGTGTAGACATGGTAATCTTGTTACAGTTAAAAAATTGGTAGAATCGGGGTGTGATCCTAAAATCAATCATAATTGGGCTATGTTATGGGCAAGTATAAATCGTCATTTAGATATAGTTAAATATTTACTTGAATATGGATGCGATTATAATATTAAAAAAGAATATAAATACGAAGCATTACGCGAGGTCAAGTTAAGATTATTAATATTCATGCATACCATACCCAAGAACACATATCTCAAGAAGGATATATTAAAAAGGGTAATTCCTTATTTTACAGATCATGAAATTATGTCTGTGCTATAGATTCGCCTCCGTAGGAGGCGACGTACGAATAGAATAGTGATGAAATGCGCACGAAAATGAATTTTTATATTACATTTCAATATGAAAACAACATGGAACATGAATTATCATACGCATGTAGGTGTGGGGATTTCGATACTGTTAAAACCTTGATAGAATTAGGATGCGATCCTGATAGGAAAAATTGGGGAATTTTCTGGGCTGATATGTGTGGTCATAAAGAAATATTTAAATATTTACTTGAACACGGTTGTTATTACAACGCTAAAAAAGAATACAAATACGAAGCATTACGCGAGGTCAAGTTAAGATTATTAATATTCATGCATACCATACCCAAAAACACATATCTCAAGAAGGAGATATTAAAAAGGGTAATTCGTTGTTGTTTTAAAGATCATGAAATTATGTCTGTGATAGATTGAGTACATTCGCCTATATATGATGTCGCTTGCGCGAATGGAATACACGAAAATGAATTTTTATATTACATTTCAATATGAAAACAAAAGAATGGATGTACAAAGAAAATACGATTTGCTCGCTTCCAAAAAAATAGGAGATATGAAAACGTACAACGAGATTAAAGAAGGAAAAGAACTTTCTGTGTATAAGGATTGTCGTGCGCAAGAAGCAATGTGGATTGAATTTGAAATCCGTGACGTTGAAATCACTGAAGGCGAACACAAATGCTACAAATGCAAATCACGTAAAGTATATGTTGCCTCTATACAAAATCGCGGAGGGGACGAGGCAATGTGCCACTACGCTAAGTGTGCAAACCAAAGATGTAATAATGTTTGGACATTATAAAAATGATAATTTATATAGATAGATTTCATATTATCAATATGAAGTTTAAGAAGGACGTTGTTTGGAATAACGGAAAAATCACATTCTTGGAGATTGTCTCAAAGACGAAAGAAGGACATGTATTGGTATATAATTATTGTCATGATCCTTACGAAGGATCGTTTGTTATTTTTGGAGAACCTGTCATTAGAAACACACAAAGAAAAACACAACTCTTGAAATTCAACATTATAATGGAAAAGGACATTGGTGGAGAATGGGAATATGTTGGTAATCCCTTATTGGCACAATTACAGAATCCCGGATACAATGCGTTTTTAGATCTAATGGAATATTATGATCTTATTCAGTGATGGTTGACATACCAAAAGATTAATATCATAAATATATAAAACCAAAGAATTGCACAAAACACTACCATTCTTTTTTGCGTTGGTGTCTCATCATCTCCCCAGTGTACACGAGTATACGGTTCTTCGCCAAATCTATATGTGGGGTTGTGTATAATCTCTCCAGGAAAAGGATCGTCAGGTGGATAAGGTTCCATTTATTATAATCTATATGTCACTTAATACTTATTTTCTTGCGCGTTTATTCGTACATTCAGTGACGTACTCAATCTATTTTGTGAACTGGAACGAGTATAATCATAAACTTCGCCTTTATGTATTTTTTCTATGGCTTGTATATATCCATTTACTTGACCGTATTGTACATCAACAAATTTTACAACATTTTGAAAATCATACTGTTTCAAATATTCATATAAGAGGAATTTTGCATCTCCTATACCCGCTATATATATAACGTCACACAAATTAAAATTCTTCAACGCTTCCGCACATTCGCGAAAATATTTCTCTCTTTTACGCTTTCTTTCCTTTGATCGTTCAGTCATACTCATCGATTCACTTCCCGCGCAAATTATTTTTTCCACTATTTTGTCGTTTATGTTAAATGTTGCCATGTAACTATCAATAACTATGATGTTTAGAGACATTTATATACATATTACAAATTAAACTATTCAGCAACATACATATAATGTGTATCAAGCATTTTCTCTTTTGAGGCTATATCGCGTACAGGCATTTTTATAAACATATCTACAGCGGATATAAAATCGGTTATATCCTTTATAGATTTTGGTTTCTTTTCTATATACAAATCTCCTTCACTAAAGAGATTAAAACAGTTAATATGTACAAATTTGGCATTCATGTCACGCAACACTCTCGCCTTGTCGTCAGAATTACAATCGTTAACCAATACGATTTTTTCTGACTTTTCTATAACAGACACAATTTTCTTGAAAGGACCATATTTTGATGACGATGAAATTCTAAGGTTTTTGAGGACATCAGAGGTCGCATCCTTTGCATCCCTAAAGTTATACTTGACATATTTCTCTTTTGTAGCAGTAAATAACAATTCTGATATTTCTTTTGAAATCTCTTTTTCTGATATTATAGCCAATATCATTTATAAATAAAATGATTATTATACCTTATAGTTATAATGTATACAAAGAATTTATGGGTGTACTCACACTTGATAGTTACATTAGAAATACATATCCCAAAGCCATAAGAAAATATGATAAGGGTCAAAAATTGTCTGGCAAATTCGCCTGTTTAGGCCTTGACGCCAATCCGTTTGTATATTCAGCAGTATATAGAGTATTTGAGATGGGACCATGTAAAACACTATTTCCTCGAAATGCAAATAAGACTTATGAAAGAAAAGTTCAGATGGTGTATGAGGATACATGGAATCAAATAGAAAGTATTGTAAATGTTGTCACAACAGACGAAATCTATATAGCGTTTGATGGGACAGCACCCAGAAGCAAAGAAACACAGCAGAAATGTAGGCGTTATGTGAGAAGTATGCCCGAAGAAGGTGATTTTGACATTTCTAATATTAGTACAGGAACAAAATTTTTACATAATTTGTGTACATTTATCAAACACAAAATACATGAAGTTCAATGGCCGAGAGTTATTTTCTCATCGCAAAATGTCCCTGGTGAGGGAGAACACAAGATCATGGATCATTTTAGAACATATCCGATGGGAACCAAGGTATGTATGTTTGGGCCGGATGGTGATTTGATTATGCTTGGTCTATCTTCAAATTTGGATTTTCATCTATTCAAGGTTGATCATAAAACAGAACATAGTGGAAATCCAAAATATTACACTATACACATAAATACCATCAAAAAAGAATTGAGTGGTGGAAAATTTGATACAAACAAAATAGATTCGTTTGTGTTTTTAGGATTTTTGTTGGGTAACGATTTTGTCCCTCGCTTGGAAATGTTTCACCTTTTCTTTGATGGTATAGTGAATCTTTACAAATATGTGAATAATGACATTATAGTGCGTAAAAAACTTGATAGAGAGATATTTAAAGACCTGTTGGCCAAACTATCAAATGACGAACCGTCTCTAATGTCGAAAAGAACAGAATATCCCTTTCCTCTTTTAGAAAAATACAAGGATGGAGATAATTTTGATTTTCAGGGATTTAGAAAAGAATATTACAAAGAATGGATGAATCTCGAAGATGAAAAGGGTATAAGAAAAATGGCATATCGTTATCTCGACACATTATGGTGGAATTGGATTTATTATACACAAGGATGTCCTACATTTAATCATTCGTATGGTTATCACTATCCACCATTTGCATGTGATTTGTTGAGTGTCATTGACAAATGGAGAATACCTGAATTTAAAAAGGTAACACCACGTCTTCCTTTTCAACAATTATGTGCAGTTATGCCACCAAACAGAAAACATCTATTACCTCCAAAATATCACAAATTCTTTGAAGATTGTGTTGATCCATCGTCAATCAAGAAAAATGTCGAAGGAAGACATGAAGAATTTGAAGCGGTGTATGAAGTTCCCATGGATGAAAAAGAGATAAACGTTGAGCATAAACATTATCATGCGAGAAATCGTGTAGACAAGGATAGATTATTTGTAAAAGGTAACGAATTGTATGAATATGAAACTAAATGGGGAAAGATTGATACATATGTAGAAGGATAATTTTCTTATTATTCGTGTGTCGCCATGGCGTCACACTTATTGTACAATAAGAAATTCAAGGTATAATAAATATTGGTTCGGGAGAATATGTAGTAAATTCAGGACATACAGTAGGAATGTCGGAATCGATTGTAATTTCAACAAAAGTGCTATCAGTTAATTCGTTTGCTAAACTTGTTGAATCTGTGGATGTTCTGACAAAAAAAGATCCGTCTGCTTGTTTTTCTACTGTCACCAAAACATCTAAGAAAGGACTTATCGCTATTTGTTTTATTGTAAAGGAATTCAAAAAGTTGTAATCTATATCGTTAAATTCAATTACGTCGGACGCGAGCGGAAACACGCTTCCAGAAAAGTCAACACCTTTAACCAATCTTGTTTTCATAGTTCTTCCGAGATCTATCAATTTTTTATCAAACCCTTGGTTATTTAGAGGATCATTCAAGAATGGAAACATTAAGACGACTATAAGATCGTTACAACCAAGAGGTAATGGTACGGATACTTCGTCGGGTTTTTCGTTTGGTTTACAGCAACTCTTTTGAAAACCAAACGAACGGCAATATCTCAATGCGCGGTCACAGCCTACACTTGGTCTGGTATTGTATGTTCGTGATGCGGATTTATTACAAATGCTTGTGGACATTTATTAATGTATATTTTTTAATCGTCCAAAAATAATTTACCTGGAACGATGATGGCTGTTGGACATGGTTCCGTGGTTTTACATGGTGATTGTACAACTTCAATTGTTGTTTTGGATTGTGACAATTCATAAAGATCACTAAAATCCTCGCTTGATGCTTTTAATCTTATAGGTTTTGTCTCGAAAAATAGTTCTACGGATGTATTGTGATTGTATAACTTTACTGAAGATATTGAAAGCACGTCCAATACATTAAAATCTTCGAGGAATACACCATTTCTTTCAAAATCCTCCAAAGTTACTTTTCCTAACGATTCGTATATGATTTCGCATTGTTTTTGTAGAGATAATGGTTTGTGAGGAGTTGGAGGTGGTAATATATGCAAATTCGGGTTGTGATACTGAAATGTTGCTTTTTTTGCTGCACGAAGATAACTCATTTATAATTAGATGAGTATTTTATTATATTTATATGAAGATCTGGACTCCGCCACCAGATACACATGCATCGTCTCCTGATGACAATTTGCGAGTGACATTTAATACGGCGGTTAAATCAGCCAAATCTGCAGCATTTGCTGGAGAACCGGCTCTCTTCTGGACGTATACACCTCCGTTCATACACACCAATTCAAGATGAACAACAACAAGTCCTTCTGTCAAAGTCAAGTTTCCTGGTGCGGTGGCGGAATTGACCAAAAGAGCATCGATACAGTTTAAAGAGGTTGGTACCATAGTACCTGGAACGTCAAAATCTGTTGCGGTAACAGTTCCCAATGCAGCCAAAATAGCAGCAATCGTTCCCTCGCAAGTTTGAGGGAGTTTGACATCTACATTCGTTTGCGGTACGTCAACTTGACCCTCTGGGCAACATCGTTTTGTATAGCGAAAGTATCCTTGTTTACGGCAAGGGCACCCTGCGAGCGTGCTACCGGCGCAGAGATCGGTTGTTTGTGAAGCGTTTAAGTAAGTTCTTGATGTTTGTGAGCAACTCATTTATTATAAATTAAATAAAAAAATAAGAAAATTTCAAATGGACAAATAAATGAAAATAGAAGAAGAATATGTTTACAATGGGATTGTTAATATTGGCGATGACACATCAATGTTTAACAAAGCGACTTTAATGTGGTTATATTGGAATGGTACAATGAATAGATGGGAATGGGGATCAGGACACAATCCCATAAATAAAGAGGAGACCAAACTTGACAGAACAATAATATATTATTTTATTTACGATGGTGTGTTAAACAGTATATGGTTTGTGTGTGCTTATAGTATCAAAGCAAATTTGTGGTTAAAACCGTATAGTTTAGATGTTTTTAGACACTTTACAAAAAATTATATCCACGGAAATTCGAGGACAATATGTCCAGGTGAAACTTTATATTTCTTCGTGTATGACACAAAAGCGCCTTACATCAGGAAAGTTATATATCCGAAGGAAACTGTTGGTGAAAAAACATGGAGAGTTTTGTCGTGGATAAACCCTTTCAAAAAATAATTACACAAATAAATGTATCACATCGGAATAATTTTAGTATTGTTATTGTTATCTTTTGTTGGATACAAATCTATATACCCAACAAAAGAACCCACACAAAATCCAAACTCGATGGCTATCATCCTTCCTGATAAAGAAGAAGTAACGAGAAGACCCGTTGCTATGTGGCTACCACCGTGTTCGTCAAGGATAGTAGGAAAATATGGTCCACCGCTCAAGTGTTGTGGTGATTTTTATGCTGACAACATATACATTAAACCAGAAGACGAACCATATTTTTAATTCATATAAAATTATATGAAATCACAAACCTTTTATTAATTTGTTGATTTCTTTCATGTATTTAGTATATTCGTGATCCAAGGGTAGACTGAGTAATTTGGTTCCATAAGAAAATATGCCTCCAGTATACATGTAAATGTTTTGTAATCTCCCATGTCTGTATTCGAATATATATTTTTTGTTTTCTGCCAACAATATTTGATTACCATGTAAATTACCTCCATAGTAAGAAAATGCCTCGGCAATGATTCCATCTCCGCGACAATAAACACTTTCCATTTGTTCATTCTTGAATATGATATTGTATTTTTTGACTCTTGTAATGGGAGCGATGATGGAGTCAATAAGGTTATATGATTTGAAGTCCATATAACACGATACATTTATATATTGTTGGTCAATACGATTAATGATCATGTGAACATTTTGTTTGTGGTAGATTTTCATTGTGTGTTTCTTTGATTCATGGTATTTTTCCAACGATTCCTTGAGTGAAGGAAGCGGATTGTCAAAATTGACGTAGGTAGAAATATAGTTTTCAAACTCGTCAAAATATTCGATGGTGTATCCTCGATCACCCATTGACAAAATTACATCTTGAAGTTCCTTACCCAATGGTGTGATGTTCATTTATATATCATAATAAATTTATTATGATATAATTTGTGTGGTGTGCGTACGCACATCATATAAAGAATATACATTATATAAATGTCATACGAACCACCAAAAGAATTAAGTCACTTACCAATCGGCTTACAACTCGAAATTCTTGCAACCATGGGAAGGCTCAAGTGTGCTTCTAAAAATGGACAGACGTATGTCAGATTTTATGGATTGTCTAAAACAACAAGACATTTATTAGAGGCTGCAGCCATACCATTAAAGTATAGATTTTTTTGGACTACTGTATATCTTCCCAAACATAACTAAATCGATTGAGCGACACGCGAATAATATTCTTCACAAATTTCTTCTTCTTCTTTCATTTGTACACTTATGGGACTTTTACGATATTCTTCCCATATATTGATATCTAATATTTTCCATATACCTACATATTCATCATCATATCCGTACCATAATGGTTTTGGTTCAAATCCTTGTTTCATATCATCATTTGCCCAAGCAACAATGATTGGGTATTTAAGAGACATTGCCATTCCTTTTAGTCGATTGAAAGGTAATTCGCCATCCCACCCTACTTGTTTGAAATAGTTCATTTAATATCATAATATTTATTATGATAATTTGTATGACACACGAATAATCACATCGAATCCATTATAGTTCTAATAGCGTCAGGTTCAAACGGTTTCATCAATAAGCCTTCTAATCCGCTATCTAACCACTTTGTCTTTTCTTCGTCGGACAGTTCAGCAGAAACACCATAAACTCTCAATAATGCGACTTGTTTCTTGATTAGTCGTGTGGCAACGATACCATCCATTTTTCCTTTTAGTCTGCAATCTATAAAGACGAGATCAAAATGTGAATGTGTTACGATTCTCACAGCCTGTTCTCCGGAATCGACAATAGTTATGTTATGATCACTGATACCACACGATATCAAAACTTGTTTGAGAGCATATGAGGAATTGTCATCGTCTTCTACAATACACACTGAAAGATCTCCTGATGATGTTAATCTTTTACGAACTAATCCCTTCTTTGAATTTTTCAAGGATATCAAAAGATTATACACTTCGCTTTTATTATTTGTACTTGCTAAAGACGCATCAAAACCATCTACAGTCTTTCCTGTATTTAGTGCTACAATTCTACTTTTTGGGAAATGATTCTCTATAATTCTTAAAAATACGACAGATTCTCCTAAATCCTTTGATACGTCAACCATAAATATGTCAAAGTCAGTTCTATAACGAACAAGTCTTTTCGCTTCTTTGAAAGACGAAGCGACTTCAACATTTACTTTCCATTGATTACAATATTCTCTTAGATGAATACGAGATGATTCATTGGAATCTACAACAAGAACAGAAAGACTGTGGTCTTCATCGCTTAGGTCTTCTATGCTGTATGTTTCAGGTGCCAATGGAAGGGTAATTGTAAATTTTGAACCTGTTGGTGGTTCTACACTGCTTACCACTGTAATATCACCACCCATCATCTGTACCATCGTGCGACATAAAGACAACCCCAATCCCATTCCCGAATTATATGATGGATTGACTTGATAATACTCGTCGAAAATTTTATATATATGTGCTTTTGGAATTCCACATCCTGTATCCTTCACCCATATCATTACATACCCCGCTTTGTTTTGAACCCCAATATCAATGGATCCTACATCTGTAAATTTTATCGCATTGATAACTAAATTTATAATAATACGTTTTATTTTCGGGGCGTCTCCATAAACTAATCGAGGTACATCGTCATCTACATGAAGGTGCAATCTTAATCCTTTAGAATCTATTTTGTATCCTATGAGATTTAACGTGTTTGACAAAAGATCTTCGAGATCAAATGTTTCGTTGACGACACCTACCGATCCTGTTTTTAGTCTTTGATAATCTATGGCGTCTGTGACTGTACCAACCAAATCTTCACATGAAGACATAATTCTTCGTACGTATTCATCAAACATTTTGTCGTCATCTCTCACTTCGTGAAGTAGATTTGTCATGTTAACGATGGAATGTATAGGAGTTTTAATTTCGTGAGACACAGAAGACAAGAATTGATCGTATCCAGATTTTTCTTTGTCAAATGTTGCTTTTTCTTCGCGACTAATTATGATTCCGCATAACATATTCAAATGATGTTCTATTCTTTCTATTGTTTTGTGACTGTATGGATTTTTCTTGTTTGCCAATAAAATTTGACCATACACAATATCATTGGAAATTATTGGTATGGCACAAAGTGTTTTTATAGGGCAAGATTTGGATGTTGGTCCTCTCGGATCGTCTCTTGCATTGTTAGAAACTATGATTTTTTTGGTTTCTATGGCTCGTGTATATAAAGAAGAATCTTTACATAACGACAATTTTGGATCTGTAGTGTAGGTTTCTAAATATCGCGTGTCACCGACATTATCCACTTTGACGAGAGTAACCGTACACAATTTTGATTTTGATAATTTAACAATATCCTTACATAACTCTGGAACACCATATGTTCCAGATAATAATTTTTCATACAGAGGATCAAACGTGTATTTATAATCCTTTGTTCTTATCACGCTTGTATTGAAACTTTCTGCGCTAATCATTCTTTATAATGTTTTGTAAAAATTATCCAAAAGTGTATTATAGAATAGTAATTTTATAAATGAGTAAGATCGATCTATGTGTAGAATTTATTGGAATGGATAATGACAGTGATGATTTGTTGAGCACTGTTGAATCGTTGTCCGAAATGGAATCAGAATCTATCAATTGTATATACCCTTCAAAAGTAGGCTGTAAGAGAACAGCCATCACACCATTCGGATTTTGTAAAAGACATGCAAGCACCAAAAAAGGAATTTCTTGCGCGGAACTTTACGAACAAGCATTGATGGAAATCGCCACACCCGATGAACCAGAGAGCGATGAAGAAGAAACACACGAAGAAGAAACTCCTAACGAACCACCATCCGAAGAATCGTCTACGGTTGATGGAGAGATTGAAGCAGAATATGTTCCAGCAGAGGAAGATAGTGAAATCAAGAGACAGGAAGAAGCAGACGAAGTTGAGAAACATGTGAATGATGATGGAATGAGATTGATTGGCGGTGGTCAATATGAATTTGTTTGTATTAAAACAAAGAATGGTGACATTTATCACAAACAATCAGGAATCATTTTTGATAATGTGAAAAGTAAGACCGCTGTAGGAACATATCTCAAGGAAGACGACAAAACATATTTCCTCACCGAAGCAAACGTTGAGTTTTGTAACAAATACAATATTAAATACAAGACCGATAACGTTTTAGTTCGAAGAGAATGTGGTACAGTACACGTACCCACAAACTTGGTGTTTAATACCCGTACTAAAACTGCCATTGGTAAGGATGCAGGAAATGGAAAACTTTATGTGCTGTCTGATGATGATATTGAGTATTGTAAGAAAAACAGATTGAGGTACAAGGGTATGTAATTTTCATATTGATAATATGAATTAGAACAAATTAATATGAATTAGAACAAGTCCCATTCAACTGCTGAATTTTTTGGAGGATTAGGGTAAAGGAATTGTTTTTCCCAAAGTCTATCTAATCTTTCGTAAACTGTGTAAACTGACTTGTATCCAAATTTTTTGTATAGATAGTTGATATCGTCTTGTATGTTTTGAAGAGAGTCTTGTGTGCAGTTGGGGCAATCCCACGGATCTAAAATAGATTCACTTCCGAAGGAGGTGAACAGATTGAGTACGTCGCCATTCGGCGACGTACGAATATGATTCATTTTACGTGAACTATATACAGTTTCACAAACAGAACAAACAACATCTTTCATTTGTTTGATTGATGTTTTTGATTCATTTAATCATTTTAATCTTTGCATGTCTCTGAGCCATTCCCATTAAGACCTGACGTGTTTTTTTTCGAGTTGTGACGAAGACATCGCATGCATATTTTGTACAATGTTCTCCACAGTCCATGCATCAAATCCAGGTACATCTAAAAATATTCTACCTGTTTCAAATAGCTGTACAGTAAGTTTATCTAATATTTCCTTCGGATAATATTCCAATGCTTCCACATTGTGTCTTATACAGTCAAATTTTAACATATATTCATATAATTCATATCCAACCTCTTCCATAAACTCCGTATATTCTTTTGACATTCTTTCCATATCTTTTAAAAACCCAAAATCTTCTACACACGGACTATCCCCCTTTTCAAAAAGATACTTGATCATTTCTAATGTCCATATTATATTTTCGTCAAATTCAGTTATGAAAGGGTTAGGAATGTAATTTGAAATGATATATCTCGCATAATTGTTTGTCTCATAATCCGTATTATACGGTGTTCCTGTAACTAATACAGGTATATCAGGAAAGTGTGTGAATATTATATCCAACATTTCAACACTAAGAGAGTTTATGGATTCAAAAACATCATTGCCTGTGAAGACAACACCGTTATCTATGAACCTCATTAGAAATTCCACTCTGTGTTTGGCCTTTTTATAACTATGACTTCCCCATTCATACCATGTTTGATTAGAATAAATATCAAAACCCTTATCTTTCATGTAATCCATGATTTCGATGGCATCCTTAAATGAAATACCAATCGAATAAAATTCTGACAGATCTGAATCTAAAGGTAATTTGTCGATATATGATTTGATCTCATCCATATCTTTTGAGGACATCTGTTCGTGATAACCTCTTGAATTTTTCACAATCATACGTCTTAATTTTGATATAGACATGTTTATAATACTATATAATTTTTTTGTGTCCAAATTATATAATCTGACGTAGTGTCATATATATGAACACAATTATATCTATCTACACCTAACATAAATTTTTCGCCGTCTAAATAAGCCCTTTCATAAATCCACATTAAGGATTCTTCAAGTGTGCCGAAAGTGTTAACGATGTCATATGCTCCTCCCGATGATTTATTTTCTTCATATGCAAATATCAAATACATAATTTATATTATGTATTATATTCTTTCATTGCTTCTTAGGAAGCGCGAATTATATTCTTCTTGCTTCTTAGGAAGCGCGAATTATATTCTTCTTGCTACCATTGCTTCTGATTTTCTGTCTTTACATTTACACATGACTGTTCCGTTTTCGTCATAGTGTGGACTCCAGAAGAATCGTGGAACGCTATAGTCCACTTGTGTACATTTGCATATTGTACATTTTGCTAATTTGTGTTGATCAATTGGTGGATCCCAAAATTCTTTTTGTTCTTTAGTCATACCCTTTTGAACTCTGAATGATGGAGTGGGTATAACCTCAGCCATATATTTCATACATGTTGGCTTTGGACCACATGAACTTGAACACGACATCTTTTAATTATGTGTATAATAATTATTGTGCGTATAATATAAATGTCAAAGGATATAGAATTATTTCCTGACGATCACTCGGGTAACCATGAAAGGATTGCCAAATTATTAGAAGACCAAGCGGAACGCGAACGAAAATTGATGGCTATGGTGGAAGACCTTCAAAGAAAGATGGATCAAATCAACAACTCACTTCCACTAACAGAAGAGGAACGTGCTAAAAATAGAATGATCAGAATGTATTCTACTAAAGGAATTGCAGCACCTTTTTTCCACCCATATACAAAAAGGATGGAAAAATAATTAGATTTTACATAAAACTTGTGTTTCCACATGTGGAAAATTTGGAATAACCCTTTTTATTATTTCCATTTTAAGATAACGGTTATTAGGTATGGTGTGTGTAAATGTTAATAGTCTTACTTTAACATCCTGCAATGTATAATATTTTGTATATATATCCCACCGCAAACCATTTTCTCGTTTACACCCTATTTCAAAGAAATAACGCAGTATGCGTACATTATTATTTTCGTTTGCCAAATCCACAGAATTTAAATAACCACTATCCGGTTCACATCCCAATCCAACTAAATATTTAACCATATCCAGATTACCTTCAGCAGACGCGGCCCTAAGCGGATAATTCCAATCTTTTTTGGGATCACATCCTATACTAATAAGATATTTTACTATATCCCAATGACGATTCCATGACGCCGATCTAATGGCTTGATTAACAATGTCTGTTTTAGGATCGTAAGCCAAATTCATAAGCATTTCTAAATCTCCATTTTCACACGCTTCGATAATACTCATTTATATTCCTTTTTTATTAAAAGGAATATCAATCAAAATTTACAAGTTGAACCAAGGTTTTCTCTATGTTATTTACAGTTATCTGTGATATTTGAAGTTTTTTGAACAGCGGTTCTTTTCCTTTATCGTCCAACATATGATTCAAGGTTGGTGACTTGCTAATGTATTTATATATGATTACACTGGCAATGTTTTGTGGTGTCGATCGTTTGGATCCTTCACATTCATTCCACGTTTTTTCTACATATTTGGCAATTTTGTAAATATGTGGATGGTATTTATCAATATTTTGAATCTCTAATTTCTCCAACAAAGGCCTTATCATTGAAGAAACTGTAATGTATTTTGTAAGATATTCAGGGAAAACTGTATATACACTTTTTAACGCTTTCTGTAATTTTGATCTTGTAAGTTTAAATATCTTTGCAATTTCGTGTATTGTTTTAGGTTTCCCCACATCTTGAAATGCCAAAAATGTACATGCAGCAACAATAGGCATTTCGTTTTTTACACGATTATCAATCTTTGTATATTTCTTCATTGATGCTCGAATAACATCATTGTCAAACCCCATCCCTCTCAATATCTTTGTGTGATCCTGCGCTTTCACTGTTTGATTTCCATACGTATATGAAACTGCACTCCACGGTCTTTCGTTTGATATCTCTTGGACATATTCGCCACAAAATACACATGTCGATTCCGGATCAATTTCTAAATGTTTACATATGTTTTCACCACACGCAACACATTGATCCAAATCATCATCTATCGTCTCCACCTGTAAATGATCACACGAACGAAATACTATTTCATCCATTTACCACTTTAATAAATAAACGGGCTTAAAGATCATTTTCTTTTATCGGCTCTACATCACAACGATGTATATAAAGTTTGAACTCTCCGATGTTTGTGATATTCCCTCGAATGTACAAAGGTGGCGGGTTGACAATATTTTCTTTGATTGGTTGATATAACCCCAAAACCTTTGTACACTGCATCAATTTCATTACATGTTTGAGTTCGCTGATATAAAAACACGCTTTGTAATGATCCTTTTTCTTTCGGAGTTTTCCATGACTCTGACCTTTATCTTTTACAACACCATCCCTTGAAAACGAAACATAATTGGGAGACTGTATTGTAATGTATATTTTATTATCATTGGTCTTTGCCACAGCCTGCGAAAGTTTCATAAATCTCTGAAATGTGTCCCTCTCCAGATTAACTGGCATCTTGGAAAACATATTCTCGGGTGCCGAATGAATTACAACGTCTTGGGTTATCATCGTCTGTATCTTGAATCTTTCCACATTACCCTCTTTGTCTATAATCTGTCCATGAATAATTTCGGGATTGTTGTCTGTTATGTATATTTTCAACGTATCAGAAATTTTCATTAGGGATATCGGAGTAGACAATTCTTGTATCTCAAACGTTCTTGATACAACGGACTCCTTGAAATGATACCTATATTCCATAAGGTTTTTTCCTTCAATCGTATAATTTAACAATATTCTATTGTCTGGCGAGATCTCACTACAAGCAATCTCGGTTTCGGACAAATACCATCTCATAAGCCCTTTGCTAAGTATCGTTTTCATACAGTTAAAAATTCCTTTTAATGCTGTACCTTTAAGTTTAAATTTAAAAAGATATTGCGCGCCCATATTATTATTTTTACTTTTTTTATTATAGCGGTAGTTGTTTTAATAACGTGTTTTAATTTGCTTGTATAAACGGTGAAATAAAAATGATTTGTTTTAAAGATCTTTTTTATATTAGCAAATGAGTGGTTATTTTCACTATCACAGCAAAAATCAAGTTCTTACGGCATACTATGAAATTTCTTCCAAGCATGGTATTTTAACCTTTTCTTCTTCTCTGTGGAAAAAGAGCACACCTCAAGAACATTGGAATAGGCGCCAAGAAAATAAAAATGCGTTTGAAAATTTTCTAAACTACAAATTTTCTGTTTTGTTCAAACCATTTAAACAGAGAAATCTTAAATTGGATGATGTTTGGCTAAAGAATTTCATTCATAAAGCGTTGACTAAATATGGTCGTATTAATAAAACTGTTCATTGTGAAATCGGCGATCAAGCATTTAAAACGATCGAAGAGTGTCATTTGTCTCGCGGTCATATATATCATCCGCGAAAATATATTCAAAGAAGGAATGACGAGATATGCATGTTGAGTTTACTCGCGCTTATTGCTATGTCAATCTTGTTCCAGGCTTTCTTGACAGTGTTGATGAGTTTGCTATATTAATTTTTTTTCATATAATATATATGAAAACACTTCCACGACGAAGTTAATAAAACACTTCCGCGACGAAGTTAATAAAACACTTCCGCGACGAAGTTAATAATAACTAAAACTGCATTCTTGATCTATTTCGACTTTAATAATGTTTGCGTGAGGATAACTTGGTCCGTCGCCAATCGCTGTCAACTCGTCGCAATATTTTATCAAAGCGTCCCATTCAAGAACAACATCGCTTTCTTGAAAAAGAAAGGGTAATATCCATAATGCCTCCCTACCTGTCCAAGGAGCGTGTATGATGGGATATGGTTGTGATAACAACGCTTTTTCAATAACGTTTGGAAAATATTTTTCTATCACATCTTCTTTCACACCCATGTCCATACATGTTTTGAGAAGACCCAAGTATTCGTCTGTCAAAGGTTTTTCTCTTAAATTTTTAATGACCCAATCAGGAACATCATCGTCGTCCGTAATAAACTCCATTACAAATTTATTTGCCTTTACGATGTCTTCTGTTAACAATACTTGAATTGTGTCTTCCAAACAATCTGTGTATAAATGTATGAGATACATTTATTATATTTTTCTTGTTTAATTACACTCACCCAAATTATTCGTGCGTCAAACCGTGACGCACTCACCCAAATTACATTCTTCGCTTTCAGACAAATAACCCTGTTCTTCCATTTCTTCAATGTCACACATAAACAATTCGTCAGATTGTGAATATTTGCTAAAGACGGCTTGTCTCACCCACCCTTTGAAACCAAGTTCGCATACAAGTTCAGAAAAGATAGTATCTGGGTTGATGGTTGTTTCAACAATGAATCGTGATCGGATATTGGCCAACACATCAGTAATTTCATCGTCATCCAGAAAAGGAAGTAATACATTAAATATCGCTGTGATAGTTTCTTCATAACCATAATGATTAACTGTGTCTGATTTATCCTTGAGTAAATCCACATAACCAATAAATTGTGTTGCCATATCAATAGCCAATTCTAATTCTTCATCCGTATATATACCCAAAGAAATATAAGGAAGTTTCATAAGAATGATGTTTTTGTCAACACGGTGATATTGATACACATCATTTTTCGCATAACGAGAAACAAATTCCTTAGATTTACAAAACTTTACAATATCCTTTTCTTCTCCGTAATACCCAAAGAAACGCTTTTTAGACTTGGAGTCCGACGTGCTTTCACCCCTTATCAAGCACGTTCCCTTTGTAATAATCAATGTTGATAGATTAATGTCCATTTATTAATGGTTGTAAATAATGATATGGAAAAACGATTTTTTCCATCACTATCACAAAATTACCAACAATGAATTGTCCTGTCTGTAGAGAAGAGTGCGATGGCTTATACACGTTAGATTGTCCCAAAGCACGAGATATGTGTAATGAATGTATAAAATATTTTTACGAGAAACACATTCCAAAAGAAGTGGAATTATTTGCGTGTCCATGTTGTGACAACCCTGTGTATGAATGGAAGGTTAAAGAAGATGAAAATAATAAATGTGGGTCAAGATTGCTGGTGAATACCTTAACTTGGACATGATCATTAATATTGATGTTGCTGAAGATGAAGATGGAAATTCCGTATATTGTTTTTATAACGTCGATTTAGAGAATGTCTTTACTGTTCCAGTAGATGAACTTAGTGAAAAAGATTTGGAAAAGATGCTCAATATCAAAAAGTAATTTCTTATAACATATAAGAAAAATTCATTGTGTGTCAAGTTTTTTAGCCATTTGTTTAAGACCTTCCAAACCGAGTTTTGAATATCCCTTACCGCCTTTCGACTTTATATACTTTTTCAATTGTTCAACCATTCTCTTTCTTATAATCTTATTTTCATCAACCAAAGACATTGACGTAAGACTTTTGGATGTTACTGAAACACATCTGCCGGTTTTAACATTGTATTTCTTACCCTTTCCACATTTTACAATCGGGTGTAGAATCTTTTCAAGTTCCGGAGATAGTTTCGCTTTAGAAGGACTCTTCTTTTTGGGTGTCATGGATTGACCTATCTTTCCAGTTTTAGAAACACATCGTCCTGTAGCAGGATTCATAATTTTACCCGAAGGACATTTCTTTGGCGGGCTTTTCTTTGAAGGAGACTTCTTGGATAAAAGAGATTGGCCTATCTTTCCAGATTTTAACACACATCGTCCTGTAGCAGGATTTATTATTTTGTCTTTTGGACATTTTGTCATTTTTATTAGTACAAGAAAAAAAAATACAATATAAATGGAATCAAGGTTTTCATCGCAATTCACTTTGGATCAATGGAATGAACTATATGCTTCTATGGAAGGGAAAACTTTTGATGGGATGGAAGAATTTTTTATTGAAAATCTTGTATGGGGAGGAAATTTTCAAGATGCCATAGAATTTATTACAAAGACAGACAAGGAAATATCAACATCATATGGAGAAAGTGATGATATAGATGAGAAATATGAATCCGATTGTTCGTATGATCATTATAGTTTTAATCCGAAATGGAGAGGCGGATGTAAAAAATACAAACCTATAATCGATTATCCTCCTCTGTCTGAACAAGAATATTATGAAATATTAAAGCTGAGATTTATAGGCGACTATTTTCACGATAGCGATATCAAATGGGCAAGAGATATGTTGGTTTCCACATATCCCATGAAAATTAGAGACAGTAATGAAAATTACGAGAGGGCGCTGATAAGAATAAGGTTAGAGATATTGAATCGTGATAAGGATGTTCTAAAAAGATTGTTGAGAAGTGCGTATCCATCACAATATGACAATTTCTTGTTTTTGACCATGCCGGATGGAAAAGAAATCCCTATCGATTGGGAATCGTCAATGATCGTTCAAATGTTGTGGGATAACAAAATTCCAACATCTGGAGTGATCACCATCGACGGAATGAATAATATCATTATAGGAAATACGGATGAAATATCTGACGACACATACACAAAATTATTAAAGTTTGTCAAAAAATCCAAACATCTAAAATTGGAAAAAGATGACGATTTTGTAACAATCATGTATAATCCTCGCAATACACGAAAAATCTATAAGGATCTCGGTCTTTCTTATATCCCCAAAGAAAAGACATTTATGGGTTTGTTGCCTGATATCGTATGATTTAAAGAATTTATTATGATAAATGGGAAACTCGCTTCCGCTTCCTATACCTAATGCTAATGAAGCAAAAGCTATAAGTGATTCGTATGACGATCCGTATTATTATCGAAATTATGTAGATTGTACATATAAAATTGCAAATGCTATCAAAAATGGTAAACATTGTGCATATTGTGTCTATATGGAACCAAAGTTTGATCAAATTTTAAGAGAAAAAGGATATGACGTTCGCTATGAACGTGTGGAACACAAATATATAGGACCGAAATATTATGCTGTTGTGTCGTGGAAAAATGAAAACACCGATTAAAGAATGATGTTATGACAAATGGGAAACACACAACCACGTAATGTCCCTGACGCAAACCAAGCAAAACAAATGTCAGACGCAAATAGTGATAAGAAATATTATAGAAATTATGTAGAGTGTACAAATAAAATCGAAAGGGCGATCAAAGAAGGAAGTAGTTGTGCTTATTGTCAATATATGGGGACGAGATATGAGAAACTCTTAAAAGATAAGGGATACACGATTGAATTTGATGATAAAGATGATTGGTATACTGGACCACGAAATCTTGTTTCGTGGGAAGAAAATTGAACTAATACATTAACAAATTAATGTATAACAAAAGATCATGGGAATTAAAAATTTAACAAAACTTGTCAAGCAAAACAAACCAGATGCGTTCAAGAAGGCTAAGATGGATTTTTTCAAGGGGAAGTCTTTTGCAGTTGACATTTCTATTTATATTAACAAGTACGTCAATTCTTCGAGGGATGAATGGTTGAATCTTATGACTTATTTTCTCATGAATTTGAGATATAACGATATTGATGTAATTATTATTTTTGATGGAAAGCACGTTCCCGAAGAAAAAGAAATGGAGAGAGAGGCGAGAAAAACAGGAAGAGAGAATCTTGCGAACAGATGTGATCGAATGGAAGCGTTATATAATAAGATTATGACTCGTTTCATTGACGAGAAAACAGGAAATACACGACTTGTGGATGAAAAAACCCAAGGAGAGTTTAAAGAGTTATTTTCGCGATGTAAGATTGATCAAGATATTAATTATGAGGACGCTGACGATCTCGCTTTGGTATTGATGGAACGTTTAGAAAAAGCAAAATTGAATGCTGAGGGTGTTTCGTTCATACATAAAAATGTGACAAGACAGTTGATAAAGGCAATGGGTTTTTCTTATATAGAGGCATATGGTGAAGCAGAATCATTGTGTTCATCACTTGCTTTTCATGGAATTGTTGATGGTGTTATTTCGACAGATTCTGATTGTTTTGTTTATGGAACACCACTATTAATTAAAGATATTAAGGGTGGATTTTGGGAATATATGGAATTAAAGGATGTATTGGAGGCATTAGAATTGGAGATGCCAGCATTTATTGATTTGTGTATAGCATTACAATGTGACTATAATAAAAATATGAAGGGTGTGGGTATGAAAAGAGCATATGAAGGAATCCTCAAATATGGTTCCCTTGATAACTGGGAGAAAGCAGAGCCTGAAAAACCGTTTGAAGTGTTGAGATATCCAAAATGTAGAGAAATTTTCCAGCCATATAGCAAAAAATATGTTTCAAAATGTTCGATCAAAAAGCCAAAGGATGCGAATGTAAAGATGTTGGATAAGATTTTTCAACAATGCGGATCAAAATATACAGGAGAATATGTTTTGTCAGTACAGAAAAAGGAATGTGCCCCTTCACTTAGAAAATCCATGTATGATGAACGAAGAGAAATAGATATATTGTAAAAATTGATATTTATGATCATAATAGAATTATGATCCAACATGTATTATTACGATGTTTTTGTGAAGATGGCTGATCCATCACAAACTTTGAAATCTATTATTAACGACGGAAATATATTTGAAGCGTGTGCTTCTATATTGGTTAAATTGGGATATCATCCAGACTACAAACAGGGTTCTGGGTGGAAGCACATAACAGGAAATGTGTCTACAGGGAATCTAAAGACTATAAAGGATTTGAAAAATTATTTAGAAAATAAAAAGATTGGAAGTGGAAATTTAGATGGTGTGTCGGATATAACATTAAAAAAGGGTAACAAATATGTCATGGCCACATGTAAATATTTTAAAGAAGAGAAATCGGTCAGCAAATACAACATTTCTGATATAGTAAGTGTGTCGGTACATAATAAATATAAAGAGTATGATATTTTGGTGTTTGTCAACGACGCAAACAAACTTAAAACCAAAATACAAAGATCTTGGATATCAAGTGATTATAACACGATACATATGAAGAATGTCGTTGATCTCCCAGAAATGGAGAAATGGTTACGACAATTTCAGAAAGATTATTCAGAAAACCCCAACATAAATTCTTATTTCGTTGAAAAACCGAGAATAAGAGGACGATTTCATCAAATATATACCACAAACAAATCATATTCGTTGATATTGAAAGGTGTATCTATAATTTTATGGTATCAGAAACAAAGATCAGGGAAATCGTATTGTGCTGCACTACTCATACACACATTGTTGAAGGTGTGTGAAACATTGAACATAATAATTACATCCACTGTTCCAAAAGAAACACTTGAACAATTTAATGATATTTTCCTCGAATACCAAGAATTTGAAAACGTTAAAATACATAGGATTCATACAACATCACAAGTAAAAAACATCAAGTATGGAAAGCAAAATATATACATTGTTTCCAAACAACTTTTAGAAAAATCTCCAAAACTTTTTGAACGTGAAATCGATTATATCTTTTTTGACGAACATCATTTTGGTGGAACGACAGAAATTTCCAATGGTATTGTTGAGATGTATAACCCTAAAACATCAATAATTATTAGTGCAACACCCACAAAATCCCTTATGAAATATAACATCCCTAAAAGCAATATTATAGAATGGACGTTGGAAGACGAATTGATGTGTAAATCGTATAATCTCGAAAAAATTAAAGAAAAATACAACATTGATGTGAATCGTGAAGATTTGGATGATTATCAGAATTGTCCAACGATGATTACACTGACTAACATTTTCAATAAGGAAAAGTATAGTGACATATTTAATAACCCTAAACATGGTGATACAGGATTTTCTTTTACATCGTTGTTTACTGTCAAGAACAATGAATTTGAATTTGAAGACGATGTGCGCATGTTCTTGGAATATGTATCTGGGTCAAAACGTATAGATTATCCTGACAACATATATGGAAGAATTCGGAAATTACAAAGACATTACAATTCGTCAAAACATAAAGTAGAAATTTGGTATCTTCCGTCAAATGGGATTGATGCGATTTCAGAATGCTTAAAAACTATGATGGAAAAAGACAGTATTCTCAAAAACACAGAAATTTTACGTGTGAATAGCAAACAAAACATAAAAAATATACACACGGCTGTGAAAAAATCACTTAGAATAATGGAAGGTAATAACAAAAACAAACTAATCATATTAACAGGGAGAATGTTGTCGTTGGGTATTACATTGAAGAATGCTGGTGTGATTTTTCGTATGGATGACTGTAAATCCTTAGACGAATCTTTACAAAAAGATAATAGATGCTGTTCAGAGAACGATGGTAAAACTATAGGAATAAACGTTAAATTTGATCATACAAACGTCATCAACACAATTATTGAATTGTGTCCTTCACATGTCAAAGGCGTGAAAGAATGTATAAAGTATGCCATAGAAAATAAACTTGTCAATCTTGATACGGATTCCTTTATCAACTCGGAAATCACAGAAACGAAAATGATTGACCAATTGTTTGAAGAATGGATTGACAACCCTTTAAATTGTTTGAAAAGAGCACAGTATAGTCTTTCATCTATAATTATCCCTATAACTAAAAAAGATCAGATTAATTTAAATCAGATGTTTACACACTCAAAGATTAAATTGGAACATCATACTGGAGAAGAAATTGCTACGGGTGTAAACAAGAAACCTACAAGAATACAAACATCAAAACTAAAGAAAAAGGTAGAAGATATAAATTTTGTCAAAGATGTCTTGGTTTACGTTGTTCCTTTGTTGTGTGTAATTGTTGATGGTGACAATTTGGAAGAACTTATTGACAATGTTAACACAGAAAAATTGGTTCATATAGTCAACGAGCAGTGTAAAATATGGTGGGATAAGGACAGTTTATTTGAGATCGTCAGGGCTGTCTCAAAGAAATATTTTATAAAAAATGAAATTATTATTAACAATATCACAATTATTAAAGAGGGTATGCGATCATTGATAAACAAACCTGATCTTTTAATTAAATATATTAATGACGCTCTTAAACCCAAAGAGGAAGAAAAGAAAAAGTTTGGTGAGGTTTTTACTCCTTTACACTTGATCGACGAGATGCTTGATAAATTAGATGAGCATTACACTAAAGTCCATGGATCATCCATCTTCTCAAACAAAAATTTAAAGTGGTTTGATCCTGCTAATGGAATGGGTAATTTTATGATTAGGGTTTATAAACGTCTTGACGATGGTTTGAAAGATGTTATTGAAGATGGGGAAAAAAGACGAAGACATATTTTTAAGAAAATGCTGTATACATCAGAGATAAATCCCAAGAACAACCATATTTACCAGAGAATTATAATGGATCGTAATGATTACTATAAAATGAATGTGTATGAGGGAGATACATTAAAGTTGGACATTAAAAAGGAGTGGGGAGTGGATAAGTTTGATGTTGTCCTCGGAAATCCACCATATAACACAGAATTTGTTGGCACAAGATCGTCTCCTCTTTATCACAAATTTATAGAAAAGTTTGTCAGTGTTACACAATATTTGACATTTATCATTCCGAGCCGATGGTTTTCTGGGGGGAAAGGTTTAGACAAATTTAGAAAGAATATGTTGTCCAAGACTGATATAGTTTTTATAAACCACATTACCGATGCTTCAAGCATATTCGGAAATGATGTAGACATCAAGGGCGGTGTTAATTATTTTTTGATAGACAACATGTATGATGGAATGTGCAATTTTAATGGAAGGAAAATAAAACTTAAAACGTATGACATTCTTGTACAAAGCCCAGATTATTGTAAAATTATTGACAAGATGATGTCTTCAGAACACATTTTAACAGACATATTTTGCTCACAATCGTTTTATAAAATCGAAACCAATGATAAAAGATTATACGAGGTCGCCAAGAAAAATAGTATGTTGTGTTATGTAAGCCAACAAAAAGGATTCAAAAAGTACATAGATAAAAAACATATAAAAAGAGAAAATTCATGGAAAGTGATTACAGCAAGGGCTGCACATAAAGGGCAAAGTGGTTTTGGTAATATGTTTGTTGGAAAACCGACGGAGGTTCACACAGCAAGTTATATTTCTTTTAATTTGGATACTAAAAAGGAAGCAAAATCTTTGCTGTCATATCTTCAAACACGTTTGCCAAATTTTATGCTTTCTTTGAGAAAAATTAGCCAAGATATATCCGGAAATTCTTGTAAATGGATCCCTTTACCTCCATTGGACAGAGAATGGGATGACAACAAAGTATATAAATATTTCAAACTCACGCCTAAAGAAATAGAAATCGTCAAAAATGCAGAGATTGTTGGATATAAATGAAAAATAATTTGTCTTCCCGTCTACATGGAAACAGATGAGTAACAAATTTCTCAAGGCATGTAGAAACGGTCGGGTAAAATTCGTTAAGAGTTATATTAAGAAGAATGGATATGATGCCAACAAAAGATTGGTAGGATGGATAAATAATGGAATATACGAAGCCGTACTTAATGATCGTCTGGAAATAATTAAATTTTTTGTAGAATGTTACCCAAATCAAACTGACAAGGATTATGTTTTTATAAGATCGTGTATACATTATCGCATAAATATAATTAGATATCTTGTTCAAACCGGATACGATAGAATTAATGTTGGAAATGCGATGTTTGGATCAAATTACCTTGTAGACAAAAACATAGAATACTGTTTTACAATGTTTTTCATATGTAAACTCAAGGTGTTTATGAATTATGACAAAGAAAACAAATATCGCAAAATGGAAATCACAAAACGCATATTTAAAGGCTTTACAGATTATGAATTGATGCGTATGATTTAAATGATTTAACGTGATAAAAAAAGACATATTAATAACATGTCTAAAATCGTGAACAAGGATGATTTGACGGATGGAGAAATTGCTAAAATATACAAATATTGTAAAGCATCGAAAACAAAAACTCCGTTCCTTCAATTTCCCAAACCTATAAAATTGTTTGGATATGATGGAAAAAGATTCTGGGTTCCAATGGCTATGGATCTACATGGTATGACATACAACGATTATTATGGTATACCAGACAAAAAAGCAAAATATGAATTTTCAGGAAAATTATATGAAGGGTACGATGATCCCAAAGGTGAAAATAGAAACCAAGTCAAGGTATTAACTGAAGCGTTAGAAGATCTCGCATCGCAGGGTACAGCGTTTTTACATGTATCCACCGGTTATGGAAAATCTGTTATATTGACAGCGCTTTTACATTCGTTGGGGCTCAAGGCTGCAGTTATTGTTTTTAGTCAGCAGTTACAAACCGATATACTAAAAACAATGAAAACTTTAACCACGGCAAAAATTTGTCATTTCAAGTCTACAAAAGAACCTCCGTTAGACACGGATATTGATGTGATGGGTCTTAAAAAAGCGTCCAGTCCAAAACTCACATCCAAGTTTTTCTCAAGGTATTCAGTGATCATATTTGATGAGGTTGACCAACTTCCATCAGAAAAATCTATACCCCTATTACAGAAAATCGCACCCCGATATCTGATTGGTCTTACAGCAACTGTAGAAAGATCAGATGGTCTGCATTCAGTTTTATACAAGTATTGGGGTAATAAAAAATATTTCATTACACGATTTGTGAAAAAATCAAATGCTACAATCATTAAATATCAAACAAATTTTGTCCCTGAGATTGAATATGAATCCGACGGAACCGTAAACAATGTAACACTTACAAATTCTTTGGCATATAATGAAAAACGTCATGCTTCCATCGAAAAATTAATAAGATCTCTATATCCTCAAAAACAATTGTGGCTTTCGGATCGTGAAGATGAGATAGTTGCTATTTATAACAGAATCAAAGATCTTGATGCGGATTATAAAACGGGTGTGAAAAAGGACATGGACAAGAATAAAAAGATCCTAATAGGAGGACATAAATCATGTGGTCGTGGTTATGATGTTCCTGGACTGGAAGTTGTTGGAATGCTCACGTCATTTAGAAACGTTAAACAATATGAGGGACGATTACGTTCTGAAAGCGGAACTATTTATGATTTTGTGGATTGTGCTCCCATTTTGGAAGCAAGGTGGAAAACGCGATTAACGTGGTATAGAAAGAGAGATTTTAATATAAAGTTTCAGATAGATGGAATGGATGATGTGAGAGATTACAACCCACCACGAGGTTCACGTCCACCAAAAAATACAAAGTACAAAGAAATTAGTATACTATAAATGATTTTATTTATTGAACAATCATATTACATAATATGATTATACAGCAAATACCCGTGATTCATAAACTCAGCGAACTATTAGGTAAGGATGTCCTGCCTTTACTTATGACATGTAAAAGAGGTACTGAATACTTGACGAAGGATTATTATGTTTTGACAAATATGTATGAAGATTCATGGGATGTTGCTTGTGAAAGAAAAGATTTAAAGTGGATAAAATTTATGTGTGCTAATAAGATACCTGACGACAATGTTGCTATGTGTCACGCATTTTATTATGGATCTTTGGAGATTATTAAATATTTATATTCAGTCGGAAAACAGATAGATAATGATTGTATGTCTTGGCTTACTATGAGAAATGCAAGTGGACGTTACGAATTTCTCAAATTTTTACATGATGTTGGAAAAGAAATACCCAATAGTGTTGCCGATTATATGGCGAGTAATGGTTATTTGAAAGAGGCCAAGTTTTTACACAGTATTGGGAATATATTTTCCATCGAGGCTATAAACCAAGCAAGTTACAATGGTCATTTTGAAACGGTTAAATTTTTGTATTCCGTAGGCGTGGACTCATACCAATGTATGAATTTGGCAACAAGAGGTGGGTCTTTAGATATAGTTAAATTTTTCTATGAAAACGGAAAATATAAAAATAATATATTCACAACAGCGCTCAATTGTGGAAGATATGAAATAATTAAATTTCTATTGGACAAAGAAGGCGATAATATTAAAATACCATTTGAAATATTATACAATTTAGGTCGCTATGACAAAATTAAAAACCTTTTTCATTTGGGTGTTGATTGTAGTGAGGCTTGGAAAATCGCGTATGATAAAAACGATTTGTCGGCATTGGAATGTTTTAATGAGATGGGTCTTAATAAAATGTATTTTACGTTGGAGAAAATATTTAAAGACTTTGAGTCTACAGAAACATGGATTCTTGAATTTGATGACTGCCATGACATAATGGCAACTTTTGCACTTTACAATAAAAGCCCATTGGTTTATGATACACAGTTGGCTATCGTTCCTATAGATGACCGTATTGATGTAATGATTTTAGGTGATGGAAAAAACGAGATTTTGGAGTTGGATCGGGTTTTGCGAATTGTTGATTTTTTCCGTGTGTTGTTTCACAGTTCAACCTCTAAAGAATGTTTAATCAAAGATGTTTGGGGAATTGACACCAAGTAAACACTTTAAGAGATTGTCCGTAAGTAAATGAGTATTGTTAATTGTACCCCTCACCCAATAGATGTTTTCAAGAAGTTGGACGAAGATGATTGGAAATTTATGGTTAGAATTCCGCCGTCAGGATTTGTTATGCGTTTGGATTCACATGAGCAAGAATGTCGTGGTGCTTGGGGTGCTACAGGTGTGGATGGCGAACTGGTAAGAATTCCTGTGGTTACATCCCAACGATTTAAAACAGAAATAAAATGGCCAACATCAGAAGAAATACCAGAATTGTCTGATGAGAATGCTGTTATTCTCGTCTCAATGCCTGTCGGCCAATTTATCGCCGAACTAAATGAAGACATTCCTTACAATGTGGGAGGTCCTGACACAGGACCCGAAGGGGTTGTTCGAGATAGTGAAGGTCAGATTTTGGGAACAACTCGATTTGTTTGGTATCGCGCTAAAGGCACATCCGTCGGAAGAACATAAAAATGATATATATCCTTATTTGAATAAGGATAAGTAAATGAACGTTAACAGTCAAATTATTAATGAAAGCAATGTTACAGTTAATGGAAATGGGAACATTGTTAATGGTGCTAAATGTACTGTGAATGGAAATAATAACATTGTAAATGGTGCTCGATGTATTGTGAATGGAAGAAACAACATTGTCAATGGTGTTGGGTGTGTGGAGAATGGAAGAAACAACATTATCAACGGTGCGATGAAAAGTACACGTGGAAATAAAACAATTTCAGTAACCGGAGGTGTTGGGTGTTATACAGGAGGTTCGGTAATGATTACGAACAATCCTTTGTTTGGATCGTCTAATTTTCACATGAAGGATGGAACAGTTGTAGATTTGAAGGGTGATAAATTTTACATTGATGGAAAGTTCCATAAGAAATTTAATGGTGGAAGTATATTGTGTTCAGGAAACAAATTGACGTGTGATGGAAAAGTTGTTTATGAATGTTAATAATATTCTTTATAATAAATAAAGAATGGCAAATCTCGAGGATTTTGATATTTTACTTTTTTCAGGACATTATCTTTGGCCGAGTTATCTCTTGGAGTGGGCGCAAGGATCACCTTACTCACATGTGGGTATAGTGCTAAAAAGTCCGACATATTTGCATCCAAACTTGACAGGTATATATTTATTAGAGTCGGGACAAGAATGTAAACCGGATTCAGAGGATGGCGTGAAGAAGTTTGGTGTACAAATTACAGAGTTGAATGGGTTGATTGGACAATACAAAGGAAATATATATCATCGACAATTGGTTTGTGATAAAACAGATTTTCATAAGAAATTTAAAACTATCCACCAAGAAATTCACAATAAACCATACGATGATAATTTATTAGATTTGATGAGAGCAGAGACGGGATTACAGTTGGGTAATTGTAACATTTCAAGCAGATTCTTTTGTTCTGCGCTTGTAACATATGTATATACGAAATTGGGGTTGTTGCCTGAAGACATTGCTTGGTCTATCGTCGAACCAAAGGCTTATAGTGATGGAGGAGATATAGATAAGAAATTGATAGGCAGTAAATTAGAAAATGTAAAGAGAATTAAATAGATTTATATATATAAATGCAAATATTTGTAAAAACGCTTACTGGAAAAACTATCACTTTGGATGTGGAATCTGGAGACACGATTGAACAGGTTAAGATTAAGATCCAAGACAAGGAAGGAATTCCTCCAGAACAACAGAGGCTTATCTTTGCCGGAAAACAATTGGAAGATTCAAGAACGCTATCAGATTACAACATTCAAAAGGAGTCTACACTACATCTTGTATTGAGACTTAGAGGTGGGTATTAGAAAAAATGATTTCATATATCGTATATATGAAAAATATCAAGACAATGCTCTTATTAGATGCTGATTTGACAAGGATACATCCCAATAGGTCTGGGATTATTCCTTATGTAAAAAGAAATAATCATGTGTATTTTTTAATGGGTGTAGATACGAATACAGGAGAATGGTCTGATTTTGCTGGTGGTGTAAAGGCATATGAAAATGCTTTATCCGGAGGATTAAGAGAGTGTATGGAGGAGTTGAGATGGATTATATCTTTTCAAGATTTGGGTTTGATACGTCAAGGGATTTTGGGTGTCAAGGCAAAACAAGAAATATGTATAATGTTTGCTGAAGTAAAGGAACCCACATTTTTTGAAACCGCAAGGGAAAGATTCCATAAAAAATGCGATTCAATGCGTTATCATGAAATGTCTGATATCGTATGGATAAGAGATGACGAAATGTTGAAATATTCACGTGTAACGTTTCGAAACTCTAAGATATGGACACGCATACGCGCAATTTTAAGCAAATGCGGATCATTCAATTGGAATTTTATTAAAAGGTTATAATTTGGTATCCCACGTACGAATAATTTTCATATAAAATATATGAAATTACCACTTGTCTCTCCACGTTCCCGTTTTCATTCCAAGCATATTATAAACATCCTTACTCAATCTTCTTTCAACAATTCCATAATAAAAAATAACATCAATAAAGTTTGTGTCTGGTTCGTAATATTGTGAGAGAATAATCTTTTTAACTACAAGATCCCAATTGCTGTAATATTTCAAACAATAATAGATAAATTCACAATGTCCCATTCTCAAATGTTGTATGTTATCTATCAACAACGCAATATTTTGAGTTACATATGATGTTTTGCCAGCCATATCCATAAAACGCAACGCCTGAAGAATACTATAAGCAAAATCAGAAGGATCGTAATTAAGAACCCTCAATCTGTCTCTAACCTCTTTAGAAAGCACATTGCCATTATATATAGACCACATGTCAGAAAGAAATCTCGTTGTAAATTCATTGCGCGGACGTTTTACAAGAATCCAATCGTCTCCCATAGGAGGACTATAGAAAAAACTATATTCTGTCTCTATAACCTTTTGAGTCAATGATCTGTCAAATTTAACACCATATGCTTGACATAATTTTGATAAAGCAATATCGTCATTATACACATATCCCATGCTTTCCAACATTTCATACGATTGTGACTGTATTAACTTCTTAACTGTCATCTTATTCCACACAATAAACGTCCCGAACGATATATTTCCGTATACTAAACCGCTACATATAGGTTCAGATTTAGTCAATGTATTAACCTCTTTCACAAGATTGTCCACATTAAACACAGAAGACAAGTTTGTTCTCACAACATATTCATATTCTTTTTCCATGTCTATCCATTCCAAAGTTTTTAGTGTCTTGATTGTACATCCCTTGGTGACGTTTTCTTCGACTTTGACATACACATTATTACCATCAACTTTGAAATCTTGATCGTAGAATGGGTTGGCATACATAAAATAAATTTCGATTTCTTTGTGTATTTGATCTTGAATTTCCTTAATTTGCTTGAAAAAATCGTATATGGGTTCTCCACGATCAGCAATTGCTATCATCAATATCTTGGTCATTTATTGGTATAAATGGCTTTATATTACTAAAGATGGAAGAATCTTATTTTAACGCTGACGATTCTATTTCATTGGGTACTTGGTTTGAATACAACGGTTTGAGGGCTTGTAAAATAGAGGCGTGTTTTACGGTTTTCAAACTAAGTATGATTTATGGATTGATTTCAATGCCTTTTCTTTTTGAATTAAAGGGTGAATCATATGATTTGGATGTGGATATTGTATACTCTCCGAATAATACTTTTTGGTATGTGTACATTACTGTGACATATTTGATTATGGCATCTGTCATAACAGATAGGATCTTTGATCGAATGAAAAAGATCCTTAGCACGTCATATATTTATACAGCTAACGGTTTAGATATTAACGATCCCAGAGGCATAACTATAGATGAGGTTATTGAGAGAACATCAGTAAACAAAGAAGAACTCTTGACAAATTTTATGAGATTGGATAATTTTTTGATAGGTCTTGATGAAAATGAAAGATTGAACACAAGAATCCCATTCTTTCGCAATCTTCTTACGACATTGCCTTTTGAGATCGCTATCAAAGAGGTAATAGGATCTTATTTCTTAGATGTTAATGTTGATTTGAGAAAAACATCGCACAACCAAGATAATTTTAAGGAAAAATCTATAAAGATGGGATTGTTGTCAATACCATTTTTACCTGTATTATTTATTTTCACATTAATGAATCACATTCTTACTTATTCAAATAACGGAAATTTGTTATCTTTGTATTCGTATAATAGATATGGAGTGTGGAAGTTGAGGTTGTATAACGAGTTTGAATCGCGTCTCAAAACACGTCTTCAAAGAACACATGGTGCTGCAGAAGCGGTTCTTTCTAATAAATTTGTAAATTCGTGGAAGGCGTCGGGATATAAATTTCTTTCTTTCATTACAGGATCATTGACGACGATAGGGATATACATGTCATTTCATGGATATATGAGAGTGTTTGGAATGGATATTATTCCTGTAACCGGTCTTTTAGCGATGATATCAGCAATTACATATCCTCGTGTAAAAACAAACACAAATGGATTGGGTTATTTGAAAAGAATGCTTAAATCGGATTTGACAGTCGAAGAATTACAGAGTTTTTTTAGTAGCAAGATTTCTATATTGTTACATGAAGTTATTAGTATTCCTTTGATTCCTATTGTTTTAATTTTCCTTTTGCCAAACAACTCATATTATATCTCGGAATTTTTCACAAATTATGGAAGATCAGGTTATTGTTCTTTAGCAAAATTTGAAAATCGTGGTATGTCCGCCAAAGGAAGAAGATCATTTACTCTGGCTAAAACAAAAATGGGTGAATCTGATCTATTAGTGTCAATATAAAAAATTATGAATATTTGTGCTTTAAAAATAATTTCACTAATAAAAATGTTTAGTTGGTTTTTCTCCACATCTACCCCTACAGAACAAGACGGGTTGAAGGTGTTAGATCTTCTTAGATACACGTCAGACGTGGAATTTTTCATGAAAACGTTAAAAAATGCAGTGAGCATCTGGCCAGATATTCACAAAGCATTTTTACCACAATTCGCAAACGGAGAACTGTTAGAGTCTTCCGTTGAAATGTTAAAAGCCATGATGACAGAATGGCCTGAAGATTTGGCTGTGTCTATGGCAGGTCTTCTAAATTCAAATTCTATTGTTGCAGCAAAAGCAATGGGATCAGAAAAAAGCAAATTCAATACGTTGTATTATACGCCAGTAAGAAATGCTTTAAAAATGACATCAGAGGACTTTAGAAAATTTTTGGTTAATGCGCGTAAAGGGTGGGATGTTGTTTTGCGAACATGTGAAACGACGAAACCTTATTGTTTGTGTTTATTTAACGAACCATTAATGTTCAACATAACAAATATTAAATGTAATCAAGACATTCCAATCATAACAATGTATAAAGGAGAAATTAAGAAACATCCATATATGTACGACCCTGTAGAAACACCATTAGAAACTCCACTAACACAAAAAGATATATACACGTTTCAAAAAGAAGCAAAAACAAAAGAACCTATCGTGATCATAGCATCAAACATCGATGAAAATGTATATTTGCCTGAGAATGTTTGGGTTGTGTTCACAAACTCTACAAAATCATGGGGAGATAGAGTGATTCCTTTCTTCCACGAGAAAGGTCACTCCGTGTTGACAAACATGATCGACTTTTTACATCAATGATTTCATAATGTTATTATGAATTTACATCATCAGATATGAGGTCATCGCTAATAATACACCTCCCCACACCGTTTCAAAGAAAGCCAACCATAATGGCCAGTGTGGATATATAGCATACGAAGTAAAGGAATACGTACCATATGCTATTAATCCTATAAGGAATGATGTTATTACGGGTTCTCGTTGCTTCAAAGCAATCAAGACACCCATCGCCAACAAAAGATATACTACCAACGCACCGTATAAAAGACGATAACTAAAATTTATAGGCGGATACACTCCACTTATAAAATATACAAAAGGTATGTCTAATAAGATGATCAATATCATCACTTTAATGAGTTTCAAGTCCATATGCTTTAATAGGAATAGTATAATAAAAATGGATTTAGTTGAAAATATTACATCAAAATTGTCTGAACCTGATACGCAAGAAACCGTTGGTAAATTTATTAGTTTGCTAAACACATTTCGTAAGGGACATGGTGACATCGTTGTTACAGACGAAGGTTCTTTCACATTTCGTGTTGTGGACGGAGCACCCCAATTAACAGTTTCTCGTCCATTCATGAAGAACCTTGGAACAAACGCATTAGTATTGTCATTGGATGCCCCAGCCACTAATGATGTTGTGGCCAAACTTAATCAAGTTGACAACACCGTCATTCGTTTCAAGTTTGATGGAGAATTGTATCATCCGGAAATCTCGCATGTAGTAATCTCAAAACAACCATTATATATTCAACAATTTATGAAACGTCAATCACTAAACAACGAGGAATTTGAAATTTTAAAGAATCATTTGCTAACACAAAAAATGGAATTTAATGTAGATGACGATTATGTTTCTCCTGTAGAAGAAGAGATCCCTGAAGACATTCGTCACTTGCTTAAGGACAAGGATGATGTTACAGTTGATCGTCGTGAAGAACAGCCACGTAAACGAGTTGTCGTTCCGGACTCTCCACCTCCACAGCGACGCGTTAACATTCAAGTTCCTTCTGATGACGAAGAATCCGAGAATGAACATAATATGATGGAAATTGGTGTTACTGAAGATTTAGATGAACTTCCAAGACGCAAACAAGTCACTGAAGATTCGGATGATGAGTTGCCAAGACGTAAACAAGTCACTGAAGATTCGGATGATGAGTTGCCAAGACGTAAGCGTCCTACTACAATTCACGTTTCCGATGACGAGGAAGAGGAAAAGAAAGATGACGCTGAACAATCTTCGCGATCGGTAAGTATTGTCTATTTCCGTAAGAAGCGCGATGGCACAAGAGATAGAAGTATCGGACGTGTAGGTAATTTTGTTTTCCGAGTGGGTAAGAAATTACACAAGGGAAAACAACGCGCGGAGTTGATTTGTATTGGAAAATACGATGCCAAGAACAAGGACACACTGGATCTCACTAAGGAAGATATTGCGGAAGCCAAGCGAAGAAACTTTACATTGGCTACAAAATATCAATAAAGGAACAAAATATATAAAATGGACGAGGTTCAAAATAAAATTTTAGAGTATCTCTTGGAATGTGATGAAGAAGTTCCAACATTACAAATTTCAAAGCACGTTTTCGGAGACAAGGCTACAAAGAAAATGGTAAACAAATATTTGTATGCTCTTGAAAAAGAAGGATCCGTTGTAAAATCGTCTGAAGAAAACGGTACAAAACCCAAATGGCGTATAGTAAAAAATGACTAAAATCAATATAATTCCTTTATAAACACTAAAGGAATGAACAAGCATATTCTTTTTGTAGATGGGTTGATAGGTGCTGGCAAAAGTTTTCAAATTAAAAGATATAAATCTATATATCCAAATCTTAAAATTGTTCTTGAACCTACTGAACTTTGGGAAAAATCAGGTATGTTGGCTAAATTTTACTCGGATATAAAAAAATATGCTTGTGAATGGCAAAAATATGTGATGACGACATTTCTTCAAGAACTTGAAAAACATTTGTCGGACGATGATGAATTTGTGTTGGTTGAAAGAGGGCATTTGGCTGCATATACCGTATTCTCTTATATTTTGTGGAAAGATGGAAATATGACAGATCGTGAGTATGATGAAATAAGATTGTTACATGAGAAATATGATAGGGATTTGAGATTGCGTGGTTATGTTTGCGATCATATATTTTTGGACACTAATGTCAAAACTTCGATGGAAAGAATGAAATCCAGAAACAGAGAAAATGAATCTACGGGTGTAACGGAAGAATATCAAAGAAGGCTTTATGATAGGTTTTATCAACTTAATTTGACTCCTTATTCCGTAAACGAATTGGATATGTTGATTGATAAGAAAATGAAATTAATTAACGAAAATAATCTTGTTCGTCAACAATGAACGACATTCTTTTTAAACGTGCTTTGAAAAACTCTAAGAAACTATTGGAAAGACGTGGATGTGTGATCGGAAAAGAGTATGAGGCTGACGAGGATTCCGAATATTATTACGAATTCACAACACCCAAAGGGAAACCAGGAAAAGTGGTCTTCTCTTCACAGGAAAAGGAAGGAAAAAAATATGTTGTTGACATCTTTTCAGAAATCATGGAAGATCCTAAACATTTAATTCTTGTTTATCGGAACATCACTCTTCCAATGATGAAGATTTATAGAGATCATTTTAAACCTTATTTCAAAGCGGAACTAATCTCTATAGACTTCTTACAACAAGATTTGTTTGATCATCCTTACGTACAAGAATACGAAATATTATCAGCACAAGAGAAGAAAGAGATTGTAAAGGCGTATGGTGGTGATATTAACAATCACATGTGGATGTTGGAAACTGATCCTGTAGCAATATCCTTGAAATTGTCTAAAGGTCAAATGGTAAAAGTCATTTCCTATTATGACCATTCCTTGGGCAAGATAAATAAAGATAGACCACCAAATATTTGGTATCGTTTGGTTGTTTAATTTTTTTCATATAATATATATGAAATCAAATACCCATTTCTGACAATAGGGCTCTTGGGTTTGGAACCCCCACTTGTCTCAACTTTTTCAAAGCCATCTCTTCTTTTTCTTTCTTGGTCATTCTCTTTTCTTTTTGTTTTGGTGCGACCTCATCAAATTGTACACCTTGAAAATTTTCTATTTTCTTTTCTTCCATATACACTCTAAGTTTTTCACCAATCTCCTTTTTCTTAGCGACAAGTTTATTCAATTCCTTCCTCTTGTCGTCTATTATTTTTTCAAGCATTCTATATTCACCTCCCAAAGACATTTACATATAAAAATGACATTTAATAAAAAAATATATAAGGAATTATAAATGTCCTGTGCAAAAAAATACGCTTTTTATCACGAACGCGATCTCGCTCTCGACGAACCAAGACGCGCATTGGCTGCAGCACATTGGCCAGCATCTGAAGTCAAGTATCATGAAGATGGTGTACAATATCAGGATCTTTTGTGTTCTGATAAGCAAGAAGATAAGGATTTGATTACTTTTGTAGATAATATTTTGTGTCTATTTCAACAACTTGATGGAATGGTCGTGGAGAATCTGTTTGAAAATTTTATTCATGAACTCGCAGAATATAAAGAAATTAGAGATTTTTTCATTGTCCAAGAAAACAACGAATTGGTTCATTCACAATCATATGGAGACCAGATGAATGCTTGTATCAAGGATAGTAAGAAGAAGAAAGAACTTTTGGAGGCAGACATTACAAAATATCCTGCCGTTAACAAAATTATTGAATGGTCGTCTGAATGGATGGATACTTCATTACCAATTGAAGAGAGGCTGATTGCGTTTGCAGCGATTGAAGGCGTTATTTTTACTGCAGCGTTTGTTGCTGTTTATCGTTTGAAGGAACTTAATATTTTTCCGGGAATCTGTAAAGCAAACGAGTTCATTTCAAAAGATGAAGGAACACATACTGCAGCAGGAGTACATTTTTTCAAATATATATGTAAGAATCGTGGAACGAATGTTTCGAAAGAGAGAGCACACGAAATTATTCGATCTGCAACGGAATTGTCATGTATGTTTGCGGAGGATGCGGTTCAACCAGATTTGATCGGGTTGAAGGTTGAAGATCTTAAAAAATATATGTATTTGTCAGGAAATAAACTTTCACAAGAGTTTGGTTATGGTGATATTTATGGAAGTGAAGCGTCGTGTCCATTTGAGTGGATGGAAAAAATTTGTATGATGAACATATCCAATTTCTTTGAAACACGTCCTACGGAATATCAATCGGTACATGATCAAGAAGAAGACCTCACAGCCAATCTTGATGAAATTGATTTTTAATATACATAATAACAAATTATGTATATACATATAAATTATGGATAAATTATATTTATTGAGGATGGATTGCGATACTTTGATTGATATTATGAAAGATATTCGTGATACTGTGGAATCAGGCGAAAGATCGCAAATTTTTGATCTTTGTGGATATTTTTCTTCAGAATATATAGATTCTAAGAAAAAAGCAATCAAGAAATTATTGAAATACGCTGACAAAATTCAGAGTATTTATAATGGAAAATGTGAACCAGAAAGCGAAGAATATGAATCAGAAAGTGAAGAATATGAAACAGAAAGCGAAGAATATGAATCAGAAAGTGAAGAGATTATACCTAAAAGAACTATTCGAAAACCAAAACATAAGAACGAGGCATACTTTAATGCTTGCAATGAGCACCAAAAACAATGTCATCCAAGAGGTGGATTTATAGCGGGATCAGGTCGTCATTATGATCGAAGATACGATGGTAAATATTAAAAAAAATTTAAACATACTAATAAATGCCTTCGAAAGAAAGAAAAGGTCCCGCCGTGTCAGCAAACGACCATCCAGGAAAACTCATGAAAGGAGAAGATGGAAATGTGTGGCAATCAAAACCTGTTGCCAATGGAAAATACCATAGATGGTTTCCTATCAAAGCAAAAAGTGCAAGCAAAATATGTAAAAGCACAGAAATCATGAACCCCATGACTGGAAAATGTGTTTCCAGAAAAAGCAAACTTGGAAAATCCATTATTGAATTGTCTCCTTGCAAACCACATCAATATGTTCACCCCGTTACAGGAAAATGTGTCAATATAAAAGCCAAGAAATGTAAAGCAGGTGAGATTCTGAACCTAACAACAGGAAGATGTGTTAAGTCTAAGTCGCCAGCCAAGAAAGGCAAATCTCCAGCCAAGAAAGGCAAATCACCAGCCAAGAAAGGCAAATCACCAGCCAAGAAAGGCAAATCACCAGCCAAGAAAGGCAAATCTCCAGCCAAGAAAGGCAAATCTCCAGCCAAGAAAGGCAAGTCGCCAGCCAAGAAAGGCAAATCTCCAGCCAAGAAAGGCAAGTCGCCAGCCAAGAAAGGCAAGTCGCCAGCCAAGAAGGCATTGTGTCCAGGTACGATTACGCGAGGTGATAGTGTTTTGACGTTGAGAACCAATGAAAGTACATCAACAAAATGTGTGTATACTCGCAAACATAAGTAATTTTATTTTATTTCAAAAAATGAAAAACCATCTTATGAATATTTCAATACTTAAAGATGAAGATTACATTACACAACTTTGGGTGTTACAAGGACAAAACCTTTATTTTCAATGATATGTTTACACTATTCAAAGGTATAAACGGATCAGGAAAATCTACGGTTTTTAAGGCTTTGTGTTATGCTTTGTATGGAAAGAATAAGACACTCATGTATGGAGAATCTACATCATCTGTAAAATTAGAAACAAAATCATGGTCTGTGACGAGGGTTTCGAAACCAATGTCATTATTGTTAACTCACAAGGAAAAATCATATGAAGATACAAAAGCACAAGCAATCATTGAAAACACTATAATTGGAATGTCATGGGAACAATTTAGTCTATGTGCGTGGGTTAGTTCGACATCCAAGGCTTCATTAGCAACGATAACACCAACTGAGAGATATAATGTGATACGTACAATGGTAGCCAACACAGAAGAAACACAGGAAGATTGTAAGAAAATTACAGAATATGAAAAGAATATACGTGAGGATTTTATAAAGGTAAAGTCACAACAGGCAACTCTTGAGGATCTATCAAAATCGTTTTCCAATGTTAAATCTCCAAAAATCAAAAAGATTCCTAAAAATTTGATGACTAAAATACACAAATTGGAAATGGATATCGAAGAACATGAAAAGAAATTAAGTGCTTTTCAGGGATTGTCGTCTAAAATGTCCAAGAAAGACATTAAACAGAGAATTAAGGATATTGAATTGAGACCTCAAATCATCGATAAAATCGCGTTGATGAAGAGTTATCTTGTATATGCCAAGCGAATTGAAAAACAGAATGTTGATGGTGATAGATTTGAAGAAATGAAAAAGGAATATTTTGATTCTGTAGAAAAAGATTTGAATGAGAAGAAAAAATATTTAAAAAAGGTGGATGGAGATTTGCTAAAGGCAAAAATCAAAGAGCACACTGTGAGATGTATAGCGAAAGACAATAAAAATCCTTTTTGGGATGCTGACATCAAAACCATAAAGCAAAAGTTGAAAGCGTCACAAAATTCAAAAGTCACTGCCCAGATGAGAGAAACCAAACAAGAATGTCCTCATTGTAAGAAAAATGTTTGTATTGATGGAGACACCGTCTCAAAATATTTGAAATCATATGACAAGGAAAAGATTGTTGTTTCATCTGACGATGTCGCTTTCCTCGAAGAACTTCAAGATTTACAATATGACTACGACGAAAATGTTGATAACGAAGAAGAAGAATTCACAAAGGCCACACTTCGTGTAAAGGAATGTGAACGCATATTGGACAAGGGTGTATTGACGGCTGAACTAAATAGAATGAACAAATCTACAGGATGTGAAATCGAAAAACCACAAGGTTACAAGAAAAAGTATAATGTTGAATATCTTGAGGAAAGAATCGAAGCGCTTGTAGGACAGTTGGGTGGTATTGACGAAGAGAAGGATGATGAATTGGAACGATTACACGATTTACTCAAACAAGACGACTTGCCAACGACAGATGACATTGAAGAAGTTCAGACAACATTAACTACATTGAGAGAGAAATTAAGAGATTTGAGAAAGTGTGAAGGTGCGCAGTTGGCGTTGGAACAATGGAATAACATACAAGAAAAAATCTCGAGTGTTGATATGAATTTGGAAAAATGTAAGGAAGCACAGTCATCAATAAACAAAACAATGCAGGCGTTGGCGGTATTAAAAACGAAACAAAGAGAGGCAGAAATCCTCTCGATGCAAAATGTCATTCAGAGTTTAAATACGATGGCATCACATTATCTTGAATTGTTTTTTGACGAACCTATATCAGTTAACATTTCCATGATTAAGAAAACAAGAAATAACACAAAAATGTCTTTGGAGATCTCTTCACAATTTCGCGGACACACACGATCTGATCTCTCGGATTTTTCGCAAGGAGAGACAATCAAAATCAATCTCGCTTTTATTTTGGCTTTGAACCAATTGAACAACTCACCGTTTTTGTTGTTGGATGAGATTATGGGAAACATTGACAAGTCTGTGATTGTGGATGTGTATGGTGTATTGAAGGAATTGTCTCAGGAAAGACCTATATTCGTTATTGATCACGGTGCCATTGAAGGAATGTTTGATTGTGTTGTGGAATTTGGAGAATAATCACATAAAATTTTTATGTAACACTTATAATTTGGAAATATCGTATTTTGCTTTTTCCAAAATGGATTTGACATGATCTTCGTCAAAGTTGTGAATTTGTTCGAATGTTTCCTCGTACTTTTCCAAGCCAGGAATCCATATGAGACCATCTAATGCGCTTAATATGTCGTAGCAAGATTCTATTATGTACTTGGTTTTAACACCGCTTTCTCTTTGTAAACTACGTAACTTTATATAGTCACTATACCACTCGCCTGCGAGATATATTGATGCGGATGCGGATGTCCATACTTGTGATAGATGGTCTTCCATATCAACATTTTCGCTGTATCTCGCAAAAATATCATAGGATAACAACAACGTTCTTCCATCCAAGCCATACTTTATGATTACACCATACATCCATTTAAATATGTTTGTTGTTATCTCTTCATTGCCATATATCCACCCCCATTCTCTTTTATATGATATCCCTCTTGTACTTACTATACATCTATTTTTCGGATCTTCGGATATCATTCTCGTCAATTGTGAAACCTGATCGTCTCTCAAATAACGTTTAAACTTTTCAGGAGCCTCAGGAATTTGGCGTTCTTTTATCATATATCGCGTAGTCTCATCGTCATCCCTGTACATGTCATTCATGCTTTCTATTTCATCGCTTGTCATACACAGTGTTAATATAGATTTCGCCAATGCCCAACAATCTGTTTGAAATGTAGTTGATGCTTCTTCGTCAGCGTACGGATCAAAATATTCAGGAGGGCGATATATTGCAGTGTATCTTACAAATTTTGGATGATGGCTCGAGCATAAACCAAAATCGGTGTATGCTACCTTTTTTATTTCGTCTCCGTTGTACCATATCAGCATATTTTGTGGTTTTATATCTCCATGTATAAGACCCACAGATTGTAAATCGGACAGACCATTTAACAAATCATCAACTATTCTTGGTAAGTGTTTTGCCAATTGATCTTTAGTAGCCGTTCCCCACCAATTGGATAGATCAGAATCAGCAAACTCCAAACATATTTCATTTCGATTGAAACCACAATATTCCGGGATATATTTGGATTTTATTAAACTTAATATACTGAGACTACCAATTTCTTTAATTACATCAGAGGGAACTGAGTCCGTAGAAGTTTTTACAGCCACATATGTGGCTTGTGGTGTTTCAAATTGACTAACGGATCCATACGCACCTTCTCCCAATTTTTTAACTTCTTTGAAACCGGCTTTGTCAAACTTTATATTTGTATTGTTTAAATACTCTGCCATGTCAAATGTTGATAGCCCTTTGACATTTTGTGTGCTATTTCTTATATTTTTAGCAATCTTCAATATTTCTTCATCTGATATGATGTCAAATGTATTATGGCTCTGTTTGACTATAAGAAGTATAATATCAGGATCCATATCCGAAAAAGATATTGAAATTTCCTTGATTCTCTGGATTAATTCTTGTCTTTCCATTTATATTTCGAAATATAAATATTTATATAAAGAATGTGTGAAGTGTTGATCGAAGATCCATTACAATGTCGTGGACATACCACTATACCGGATACGTGGCAAGAATTGGTAGAACGTAGAATAGATGACGATTGGAATACAAATATAAAATGTGTAATTAACGGAACTAAACACGTTGCCGTCACAGATTATGACTCCATAACTGATCCTGAAGAGGTAGAAAGATATTATGAAATGTTGGGTGGTATGCAAGAACACATAGAATTAGTTGAAAAGGCAAAAGAATGTGGGGTGGGGTTGTTGATCGATGATGAAGGAACACATTATTATTTTCGACCAGACGCAGAAATAAATGCCAAACTTTTGATGAAATATGGTTTTGTTGATAAAGGCGATCTTCCAAAAGATATTAATAGAGAAATATTTCGTTCTTTATTGATGGGATATACAGACTTAAGTATTATACTTTATCAGGTTGTTAACGAACAGGATCAAGCTGAAGGTGAAGGTCAAGATTTCTTGGACGATGACAACTATGAGGATACAGTAAGGGAGTTCATACAAGGATATACTCCACAAATAGAAAAGGCGAGGGAATACATAAGAGAATTGGGTGGTGTAATGTTTGACGATTAAGAATCATATTAATATGAATATAAATCATAAATGAGTGAATATACGGATTTGTTCATGTTGTATCTGACGAAAATTCAGTTGTACATTGTTTATGGTGTTGATCTTTCCATCGTGTTTTACAATTACATGAGAATGCGATTCTTCGAATGGTTGGATCTTACTGGTGTAAAAGTTGTGGATGGTGTAAGGTGTGTATACTACACATACAAAGGATCAAAGTACCTAATTCCTTGTCCACGTGTTAGAGGACCTTCGGTTAGACATCCCTTGTTAGAAAACTTTTTTAGGAACGCGCCGGATAGGATGTTGATGTTTATGGGTCCAGATAACGATTGGCATGGACAAGGAAATTTTTTGGAACATGAATTGAAACTTCTCGATGATGTTAATTTCTAAAAATATATAATTTTATTATGTATAAAATGTTTGGACTCGAAGAAATTTCAGAAAACACGAAAAAATGGATTATTTCCACAGTATCCGCAGCAATATTCCTATTTATAGCATCACCTTATGTGTACGCACTCACACAAAGATTCATAGCTAAGCCTCTTGGTGTCTCATTTTTGGAGGCTGGATTGCAACCCACACGAATGGGTCTTTTTGTCCATTCCCTTGTATTTTTGGTGATTGTTCGTTTATTGATGGAATAAATTTATCTTTATGTATATAAAGATATGGATTGGTTATTTGATACTACGCTTGAAGATACACGTGGTGCTTATCAACATGTCGTTATAAAACATATTAGCGACTATTGGTTTGCCGGTTATTATAATATAGGGTACTGCAGAGATGAGAAAAAGTATAGAATCACACATGACAAAACAAGAAAAATGGAAGTTCGTGGATCTGGTCCTATTAGTTCATTGATACAAACTTTTATAGATTATATTAAGGATTGTAATATACTCGACGAAGGATTAGTTAAGCATTTAGAATATACTCCAAAATCTAAAGGAAAAATCTCTATTCCGCCAAATAGATTTTTGAGTAACGTGTCTTTGTCGTGCGCACTTGATTCTATATTGTCTATTATGTTTTTTGCATCTAATGGATATTTTATGGCGAGAGTATCACAGTCAAACATAGGAAATGTACCAATATGGGTATCTCAAAACAAAGAAAAATTTGTTGAAATGAGTATTATTGTCAAGAAAGGATTGTTCGACTTGTTTGATCAAATAAACTGGGATGGAATGAATGTCAAGCAACTTCAGAAAGATATAAGTTTGTTCATCGAGGATGATTGTGGAGATGTGAAAGTGGCTTATGAAATTTGGGGCGTATTGGCAAGTATGTTTCAGGGGCTTTCGTTTGACGTATTAACGAAAAGGGAACACAGTATTGGAAGAGTTCCTGTGAACACGTTTGGTTTGGTTGTAGATGACGATATTGTCTTGCCAGGAGATTTACATATGAAGCCCTATCATTTGGTCTACATTAATGACAGAATTGTTGATTCAATAGATTTTCGTACTTTTGGTTTGTATGAAGAGATTGATGGGTACAAATTGGTGGGTATAGTCAATCATACAGGAGGACATTATATATCAAAAATAAATGTGATAGACGATTGGTATTCATACGATGATTTGAATGCGTATATAAAACCCTATAGAGGTGACGTTCTTACACAAACAAAAAATTCAAAAATTGTTATGATGTTCTACACGAAATTGTGAAAAAAAATTATATTGACATGTATAAAATGGCATACGAAGAACGTTATAGCGGTATTGTACGCAGACTTAAAGACACACTTAGAGGCTTAACCATGAAATTGATTGGTTTGTTTTTGCTGATTGCGGGATCGGTTGGCGCAGCCGTAGCCTTCGCACTTAGAACGTACAAGCCATCACAATTCCTTAATGACAAGGGAAAGGTTATTGAATGGAGAGTTGGATTGACTGCTGCAGCAGCAGGTTTGCTTGTGGCTGGCGGTGCTTACTTTGGTGGTTTGATCTAATTGAGTACACCTCCATTCGGAGGCTTTGATCTAATCGAAACACACATATTGGAAATATGTGACACATGGATAAAACAAAAAAATGACAATGGTGTTTAAAGAAAATGAGAATAACAAGAAACACAAAAAATGTCAAACCGAAAACAACAAACTAAACGAACCTGCGTAATCAAAGAATTGAACGAAGAATTTAACCCAAAAGAAATTGTATTAGGAGAAGTATGTGCTCCAAGTGAATGTGGAAAGATGGTACAAAACTCACGTATGGCAATCGCCACAAAGGATATGATTCCCCCTCGCGGATTTAAGGATCACTCTCCTCGTCCTGATCTTAAGACTTGGCCTTGGCGATCTCACGAATCCTTTCTTTATCTCACTCTCAAGGATGCCAATTGTCTTGGTATCTATCCGTCTTTTGACGGTAAGGGATTTGATATTGTCGTGTCTCTATCTTCTTTAGAGGATTCACTTGAGGCGGGTGAGAATGACCATGCCTTTAAGGCGTTGGATGGAATGCACAAGCGCACGGTCGAATTGTTGCTTCGTCGCAAGGAAGATCTTCCTGAAGCGTTTGCCGAGATGAAGGATGAACAGTTGGAAAAGGCAGTGAGACCAATTTACAGTGAAGGTTATGTAAACAAGAAGGGTGTCAAGCGCGGACCATCTTTGCGTGTAGGTTTCAAGTTTTTTGCTGAATATAAAGATAAAAAGGATCCTAAAAAGAATCGAAAGGAAAATATGATGACAAAGTGTGAGGTGTATGATGGTGTTGATGACGATGGAGATGACGTCTATCGCGATATTACAAACAACATGGATGAATTTCGTGAACTTGTTTCCGACATTGATGAAAAGAAATTTGTTTTCGGAAGAGTTGATATCGCCATTCGTGTTTTACACTTGGGTTTTTCCATTCGCCCAGACAAGAAGACAGGTAAGATTAACAAGACTATCAATGTAGGTACAGAATTGGTCAATATGGCCTTCAAGCCATCCGAAGGAGGTAACGCTGAAGAACCTGATATGCTCGGACACAAGACTTCTAAAAAGACACGAAGCGAAAGCCCACCAAAGGATGATATTCCGGAATTGGTGGATGTTGACGATCATTATGAAGATGAAGACGAAGAACCACGTTCAACACGCAAGAGTCGCAACGACGAAGATGATGAAGAACCAAAATCACGTAAGAGTCGTCGTGATGACGATGAAGAAGAAAGTGAAGAAAAACCACGCAAATCACGAAAGAGTCGTCGTGATGACGATGAAGAAGAAGAAAGTGAAGAAAAACCACGCAAATCACGAAAGAGTCGTCGTTAAAAAAATATTTCATATAAGAAATATATGAATAACCCTTAATCATAAAAATACCTTAAATGTTACAATTATTATAAAAATAATGGCTAGACAAAAACAAACTACCGCAAAACAAACTGTACCAAAGAAAACTACAACCAAGAAGACGACAAAGGCAACCAAGAAAACAACTAAGAAGGCGCCAAAGGCTTCTAAGAAGACAACAAAGGTTGATGTTGCAAAAATCTCGCGTCCTCGTGTTATGAATAAGCAAACATTTGAGGAGTATATGGATTCAGTGATCGCACATTTTGAAGGTCGTCGCGATCAGGTTAAGGAGTTTTATGAGGACAAGAAATGTCCCAATGCGTGTGTTCAATACCAGAATGCTTTTTTGCGTGAACTCGAAATTATTAAGAAGCGTGTTTCTAAGAAGTTGGTTGCCAAGCGTCGCAACACTGGCAATCATAACAACGGTGCTTTGGTAGCACCGCGTCCAATCAGCAAGGAGTTGGCTTCTTTTCTTGGTGTACCCAAGACTAAGAAACTTGGTCGGGCTGAGGTAAATCGTGCCATTACGGCATACATTCACTATGATCCAAAGAAGAAGGTAGATACGTCTACTCCAGCAAAGAAGGCTGCACACAAGAACAAGTTGAAGTGGGTTGCAGCATTGAACCCCAAGGGTGAGAAGCGAAATTTGCAAGATCCTGATAACCGTTCGGTCATTAAGCCAGACAAGAAACTTTCTAAACTTTTGGGTTATGACGATTATGTTAAGCGCGTAGAGAAGGGCAAGGTTGTTTGGAATCGCAAGGTTGACGGTGAACCAACCAAGGTTGTGGAAACCGATCCAAAGTTGAACTATTCGGTTCTTCAACATTTGTTGGCTAAGCACTTTTTCAAGAACGAGGATGGTGATGACGCCGAGGTTGTTGTTTCTGAGGAGGAAGCAACAGAAGAGATTGAGGAAGTCGAGGAGATCGATGAAGTTGGTGAGGTAGATGAGGTTAGCGACGAGGTTGAATCTTCGGATGACGAGGAGGAAAGCGAGTAAGAAATTTCTTTTTGAATTGTAAAAAAGAAAATATTTTATATATATAAATGGGTTGTGTTTCATTTTGGTTAGATAATCCCATAACGGCTTTAAAAAATATCAAGTCCATCATACCCAGACACGATCAATGTATAGATGAAAAGTTAAATGGGTTATCATTATTCGTGATTCTATTTACAATATTTTTGGCTGCAGCAAACGTTAAGAATTTTTGGGTGTTTGGTGCTGTAGGTCTGTTCGTCATCATATTGGCCAAAATTTTCTTTTTTAGTGGGTTTAGAGGAAAAGTTAGTGTAGATGAATATATGAGAGGTGCCATTCCAATCGAAGATATCGACGATTATATTGATTACTCTGAAACTTCGGAAGTGTTGTCAGGAGATGAAGATCAATACTTTACACCCATATACGAAGACGATCTTGCGTTGACACCCGCATTGAATAATACAGGAGATACATGGGAAGAAATCAAACAGAACGTGGGTGATCAAATTACGCACGCAAGAAGTCCGGGATTTACACATGGATGTTGGAATGATGATAATTGTTATTATTAAAAAAATATGTGTATGTTATATAAAATGACCTTTCCTTTGGAAGATCTTCCAGATTATGACGCTTTTGAGTTTTTAGAGAGACTTGATGATGGAATGTTGTACACTATGTGTACTCAACCAATTTCCAAACGTATATCTAATTTGTGTAGTACAAATGACAAGATGGTGAAAAGATTATATATTCGAATTATGAAGCACATGTTATCGGATCCGCAAACTGAAATTTCTCTTTTTAAAGCTGTGTTATATAGCGATCATAATAAATATAATTATGACCCAGATCCTGAAAAATTTGGTGTTTACAGCGATAGTTGGGAAAAAATAATTTATATGGTAGAAAAACATAAAAAAATCAAGGGGTTTCTTTACACTATAACCGAAGAATTTGTTTATATAGACGAAAAAGGAAAACGTCAGAGAACATGGGGGAAAAAAGTTTTAAAAGATGCTGAAGAAGAAGAGGTGATTGAGTTCATCATGGACAAATACGAAAAGGGATTCGTGATTCTTGACCCAGAGGAAGAACCTTTTAAATTCAATGATCAAGGAAATCCTTTGAGTATAAAAGAATTGATTGATTATTTAAACGCTCGAGATGCTCAAGACGCAATTAAAAATTATTATGCAACACGAAATAAAAACGATGATGATTCTGAATCCAGTGAAGAGAGTGAATAAATCGTCGTCAAAAATTGATACATATGTTCACAAAAAAATAAAAATATACTCATCTTTATAAAGATGAGCAAGATTGACAAATTATTTTCACAATTTGAATCAAAATTGAATGATCGCTTTCGTAGTGATAGAACTTTCAGAGAAGCGAAATATAAACAAATATTTATAGATTCCGACCCGACAGCAAATAAAAAATACCTCAGATGGATTTTAGACTCTTACGTCAATAATGGAATTCAGCGTTTTGAGGATCTTTACGGAAGAGTTCCTGACGCTTTGGAAGATTATGATTATTTAGTCACATCCAAAAAACTTTCCAAAGGTGTAAAAGGTGAAGCGTGGACAAACGAAACAGTAATAGATAACTTTTGTGGTTTGGCTGGTTGTACGAAGAAAGGAAACGAAAAGATGGGATTAGACGATCTCTTGGACAAGTATTACGATATCATAGAAAAACGAAGAGAAAAGGGAGAAGAGTTGGAAAATGTCACAGCAGAAAGAGAAATAATATGTGAAAACGATTACTTTAAAATAATACATCCAATGACGGAAAAGGCGTCATGTTATTACGGTGCGGGAACGAAGTGGTGTACTGCAGCAAAATCTCGCAATCAATTTCGGCACTATAGCAAACTATATATAATAATTCCAAAACAGCCGGAATATAACGGGGAGAAATATCAGTTGAGTTATGATGACGATGGTGATTTTATGAACGATAAAGACCAACCTGTTGATCTAAAAGAAATGATGGATAACCGAATAGGATTTAAAGAATGTGTTATCAAAACTATGAATGTCGTATACGAAGGAATAATGTACGAAGACAACAATGTTGTAGTAGTAGATTCAAGAAAACAAAAGGGGGCTGTAAATTTGTTAATAAGGAAATCAAAATCAAAACTCTACGGTATTAAACATAGTTATTTGATTATTTCTAAAGCCGATGATAATTATTATTATATTACTGTAGACAATTTTTTTATTGATATTAACGTTTACGATTCTAATTTTTTAAAGATTGATATAGACGAATTGCTATACACTAATAGAGATCAGTTGGTTGATAGTATAGGTTTTATATTAGATGACATAAAGAATCGTACTGATAATATAGATAAATATATCATGAAAGTACTAAATAACCCTGATCCTGATTATGAAGAACAAGGCGAAACGCTAATGAAAGCATCTTATACACGTAATGATAATGATACCACTTTAATGCCAATCAACACAAAAATTAAAAATTGGAAAGCTTTTCAATACTTAATAATATTTCGTGAAAACAATTTGTATGACATAAAAGAATATGTAATTGACAACGACCCATATGACTATAGTGAAAGTGATGCTCATTATCGTCGTAGCAGAATGACAATAAGTCGCAATTTGAATAAAGAAGAAATAGTTGACTTTTTAGTAGAAAAATTTTCACAAGGTTTTAAAATATACAACGAAATAGGCTATTCTATTTTTTCTGAGAGAGAGTGATTGTGTACGTATAAATAAAATTGATACATAATATTATTATGTACATGTTCACACAAATGCTACATTTCTTGGGTGTTTTACCCATCCTCGAATCAATGCCTGATTATAGTAGCGCTATCAAATTCATATATGGATTTTGTGTTCATATGAAAGAAAAAGATTTCATATATCTCCAGGATTTTTTCACAAAACATACAAAGATAGAGGGTGATATAAAAGATATCTACATGGATCCAAAGTTTACACTTTCTAAAGCAAGCGAAACGTGGAAATTAAATGGTCTTTATCATAATAATAACGGACCCGCAAAACGATCGTTTTATTATGACATGACAATCGATATAGAGGAATATTACGTGAAAGGAGTAAAAACCAAAGAATACGAATATGATTATTATTACAATAGCATATCCTTGAAATTTTATGTTAATGGAAAAAAACATAAAGACCGTGAACCTGCTGTGTTGAAATATAAATTACCTCAAATGGATTTAGTTACTGAAGAATGGTGGGATAACGGAGATTGTATGCGAATAAACAATGAAGACTATACACAATTTGTTGAAAGATGGCGTCAAATGAGAAATAAATGAGATTCCTTATTACAAACAATAAGAAATAACAAATGGATCATAAAGACTATAACGACGAACACGAATACGATATGGACGACAAAAATGTAACCGACTATATTCGGAAATGGAATGAAACTATGACTTATAGTGATGATGTGAAGGCATATATTGATAAAAACGCAGATGACCTTTTAGGAAAATATAAAAAGACGTGGACGAAAAAAGATGTTGATGATTCTATGATACGTAAATATAATTTGGCCAGAAACAAAATGATTAGCGGATTTACACAACTTTTTGACGGTATTGGTGATATGTTGGACATTGATAACTGTTCTCTGGTAAATCAAGATTTTATGAATGTAATGGCAATGACAGCATTCGCAAAATCTTCCGCTTTTGATAAACTAAGACATTGGTCTAAAGCGGAAAAAGAATATCAACAATCCAAAGGAATCGATCTTCCCGGATCTTCCACAAGAAAAGGAAAAGAAAAACTTTCCAGACCACAAGAATTAGAAGACGTTTGGTATGCCATGCAATTCATGTATAGACAATTTGAAATCTTTCGTTACGTTCCAAATTATGACATTTGCTCTGGTATTTGGAATTTAGTAGCCAACCAAGACAGAGAAGCAGTAAAGGTCATTGATCATTGGTATTATATACACCGAGACCAAATCCAAAATAAAGAAGACCTACAACAAATTCTCAATGGTTACTTTTTCCGTTATAACGCAAGAATGACATCGGAAGCACAAGCTGAAACTCTGTTTGTTTTGAACACAATTTTTAACCACACACTATCCAAACCCATCGGAACACTCGAATGTGCTCCGTGGTATCCTGATTCCACCATTTCAGGAAAAAAAGATGGTGATCTTCCGTTTTCCAATTCCATCATCCCTCAAAATGTTAGTAAGAAGGCTAAAAAGGCAATATCCAAGGCACCTTTAGTTGGAAAGTCGATAGACGGAATTAGAACCATGCCTTCTGAACCAGAAAACCACAAAGAATTTGAAGATAAAGAATTGGCAAACAAAATTGTAAACAAGAAATACAAAAATAAAAAAGAACTTGTGAAGGACATCGAAAAGAAAGAAGTGACAAGAAAAGGAGAAAAAGGTTACTTTAAAGGACGTGATGGAACAACCGACCAACATTGGGATCAAGATGATGATAAGTCATATGATAACGGCATGGAACTTCCGGATGGAGCAAACATGGAAGAATCAGAAAGCGAATCGTCAGAAGAAGAGATTACTTTGAAGAGAGGTCAAGGATCTCTGTTTTTAGACAAAAAAGGCTACATCACTAAAATCACAAATCATAAAGGGAAAAAGGTAGACAAAATCATAACCGATAGAGATAAAAAATACAAAATTGGTCAGAAACTATAAGGAAAAATGATTATATAAAACGAAAATATTATAATATACATAAATGTTCAATTTTGAAACGAATGATGATGATATGTTGGGCGAAGGTGTTTACGGAAAGGTTTATAAAATCAAGAATAAGAAAGGTAAACAATACGCCTTCAAACGTTTCAAAGACGATTTGGGAGAGGCTTCTTCTGTTCGTGAATTGGCGACCTTTGCCATTTTAAATGCTGTAGGTGCGTATATGACTCCCAAACTTAGAGGTATCAAACTAATTAATTTTACTGGTGTTGTGATGCAGGAAGCAGAAACCGATCTTGAAACGTGGTTATACAAAACCCCTCTCTCTTCCCGAGAACCTTTTTTTGGAAAAATCATGGATATGTGTATCAGGTCACTTGGAGAACTTCATTTCTGTGACATTGTACATGGAGATATTAAACCCGCAAATGTTTTGATCTGGCCTAACATGGAAAAAGTCGGATTGACGGATTTTGGTTTATCAACATCATCTCCCGATAGGAAATACGATTTTATATACACTCCTGACTATCGTGCTCCTGAGGTTTGGTTGGAAAACGCCCCTTCCAAGGCATCCGATGTATGGGCGATGGGTGCTACTTTGGTAGAAATGGTCATCCAAAAAAGATTGTTTGAATCGTATACAACAAGGAAAAAGATTGTTGAGAATGACATTGTTTCCGTGATCACCTCAAAAAAGGAGAGGGTGGGAAAACATTTTGACTCACATCGAACAAATACAATTTTTAAGATGTTGGAATACGATCATGAAGATCGTTATAAGATTCCCATTCCTAAAGATCTTACACTTCCTAAAAGAAAATGGTATTTTGGAGATGATGAAACCATGGATGATATAATTTCCTTTGTTTGGGCTTGTTGTGATTATGCTGGAATAAAAAGATCTACATTTGTAATGGCTGTTGATATTCTCTTGCGCACATTGACAAAGAAGATTATTCGTTCAGGTGATTGGAAAAAATATGCTGCATGTAGCATAACTCTTGCTTCCAAATGGGGTGATTTATATTCGGTGGATATATGCGACGCGATGAAATGGGACGATTCTTTCAAGATTGATGTTTATGAGGAATCTTTAAAAGATACCGAAAAGCAGATAATGATCACTCTAAAAGGATGTATTTGGATACCCGGTCTCGAAGAACTAATCAAAGAAATTAAAAGTTCAGAAACTGATCATTATGGTATTTTTAAAAATTGGCCTCTTGAGTAAAAATGATAACTCTATATATTTTATAATGAATATATAGAAATGACCATATTGGCATGTAAAAGGGATTTGATTGGCGAATGGATCAACGAATATATAGAACCTTATGATTTTGACGATGAAATCATCATGCACAATGCCCTATGGGATTGGGAAAGCGATAATGAAACGGATGATGAATATGAAACGGATGATGAATACGAAACGGATGATGAATATGAAACAGATGATGAATATGAAACAGACGATGACGACGAACTTATTTACACTTTCAATACCAATATTCCTTTGGAGTTGATAGCGCAAGAAATGAATATACCCGAGGATGAGGTTGTCGAGACATTTAACAATTTGTCAATTGAAGAGAGAATTGAAATATTAGAAAAAATCGATCGTGAAAGCGATAGTGATTCTGAACAACCAAATTTAAACTTTGGTGAACAATTAGCCATTCTCGAAAGAATGTTGGATGACGGAGAGTGGTTAGAAGACCTCTAAAAATGACATTTTTGACTGATTTTCATATTTTCGCACAATATGAACGAAACAGCATATTTACGTTTTAACATCGACATAAACAGCATCAACATTCCAAACTCTTTATGTAATGTTGGTATCAGACTTGATATGAAAACAAAAGTAAAAAATATTAAAAAGGATATAATTCATGAGTTGTTCAAGTGTTGCGGAAAGACAATTTATTATCACAAAGACGTATACGCTAACCTTGTGATCTATGAGAATCAGATCCAAGGCGACAATATTTCTGTGAAGGCGATGTTGAACCATCGTAATAATGATAATTATTTTAATGGAAGACTTGAAAGGGTTATGACAATAGAATTAAAATTGGACGAAACAACTGTTTTTATATTGTTTCCTATGAGAAATATGATGATTAGCGAAATAAAGAGAGAAATATCAAAACATACAAAAATTGTTTTCGGAAAGAAAAAATACGTTTGTAGAATTGATGGCGACAAATTAATAAAATGTGAAAACACTGATGTCATTTTTGGAGATCGTTATTTGATGACTATAAAAGATCTATCAGATATAACAACACCTGTAATTCCTACTACCAGCATAGCCAGACCACATATAATATACCTAATACGAACGAGAGAGTATATTGACAAGGAAGAACATGTATACAAAATAGGAAAAACAAAACAATACTTTGACAAACGAATGGCTTCGTATGCCAAGGGAAGCGAACAACATTTATCGATATCAGTGTTTGGGGACATTGACGAAATAGAAACAAAACTAATAAATTTGTTTATAGAGAAATTTACACAGAGACAAGACATCGGAAGAGAATTTTTTGAAGGTAATCCCAGGGAAATGATGAAACTTATCATAAACACAACGCTATAAAAATGACATTTTTGATTGATTTTCATATTTTCGCACAATATGAATCCGTTTAACGCATTAGACGATTTGGTAGAGTTTGCTTCGGCGAACCTTTCGAAAAATTCGTGGGAAGCAAAAAGTTATACACAACAAGAATTAATAGAAATCATGAAAGGTGTGTCTCAAAAATCAAAAATCACAAAAGAAATGTGGTTGGAAATTTTTGATATGCTAAAAAATAGTGATGACGATCACATTGTCAGTGTACATACCGGAGAATTCATGAACATGAGATGTAAATCAAATGTAGAAACCCTAAAATCAGAGATCGTCAAAAAATTTTCATTAAACCCAATCGAAAAAGATGTATTTTTTAATTACATAGATTACATGAATAAAGAATCTAAAGTCTATTTCCTCACAAAAGTCTTGGCTTGTGGTAGATCTTATATTGACAAATTTCTCGACACCGATCTAAATGACATTGGCGAGAAAATCTTCAACGAAAAAATAGACTATATGGGATCAAGAAAAAACCATGTAGATATGTATAATTTGAACGCGCCCAGCCAAAGCAACAATCGAATTTTATTGTATAGAGGAGTTTTACACAAAATATCCACATTAGAAAAACCCAAAAGACACAAAATATACAAAAAATATTTTGGGGTCAAAATGACAAATTCTCCACACAAAAATAGACAACTCGTATATAATGGATTTATTTCCTACATAGAAAATCTATCTAAATCGCAATTAAAAACGTTTATAGATGACACATGGGATAAAAATATAGACCCTCTTAAAATGTTTAAATGATTTAAACGTTTAAATCATTTCAGTGTTATATAACAAATGTCAGATACAAGCGAGGAAAGCGAGAATTTCATTGCTACCATTGTTGACGCTTCATATGATTACATAGAGTTATCAAACGGAAAGGTTATATCATGGAAATTTGACACGTTTAGAAAATGCTGTGAGGAAGTCGGTGAGTATCGTTCCAGTAAATCTATCAATCCCGAAGACATGATCGACGCCTTGTTCATTAAATACGATGTTGTCGACAGGGGTTCAAGTAAATGTGCTTTAATAATCTATACTTCTTCAGGTCGCTATATACAAAAGTTTTTCAATAGGCATAATGGATATTATAGTCATTCGTTTACGGTTTATGAAGACGATGAGTGTGTCATTGAGAAATGTCTATAAAAAATGATTTTAAGAATTGTTATACCAATAACGAACAACATGTCTGAACTTCTCAAAACATCTTCCAAGAATATGCCATGCTTTCTTTATTACGAAACGCAAATTGATTTGCTAACACAACAAAACAAACAACTCCAGAAAGAACTGGACGAAGCCAAGAAAACCATTGAAAAACTGCAAAAAACACAACACCGCTCGTGGGCTCCAAAAAACCTTCTCTCCGATACACTTTTATAATAATTTTTTTTCATATAATATATATGAAATAATAAATGAGTTGTTCAAAATTCACTAAAACTTACATGAAATCTCCAAAGTTTGGTTGTGATCCAGACACGAAATGCAGTTTTCGAAGACCTATTTCTTACCACAGAAAATGTTTCTCTCAATTTGATGCATGTGGTGGAAATCCGGAAATCGTTGGAGGCGATGTTATTATTTATGTTGATGCGAGGCTTGGTAACGATTCCAATTCAGGAGATTCACCTTCAAGTCCAATGAAATCGTTGGACAGCGCATTGACAAGATTAGGAAGTCTTACAGGTAATGTTGGTATAATACAATTAATAGGGAACACAGAGTTTGTATTACCAGAGGATTATGTATTTGATGCACGTGATCTGGAAAATAAATATACACGTGTGATAATTAAAGGCACACGTTCAAGTGTTGTTAATGGCACGGTATCGACTATAACTATTGATCATGGGCCAAACATACCTACTATAACTGGTTCTCTACCCACTGAAACTGGGTCAGAATACATATGGCAAACTATAAATGCGTCAGGATTGGTGTCAGGTTTTTATAATGAAAAATATCTTGACAATTTGACAAATGGTCATATGTATACGATCAAAGAAAATACAGGAATGACTATAAGTGTAATATCTGCCGACGACGAATCACCCGATCAAAATGATATGTTGTCTATAGAAGTGGGTGACAAGTATCAAATTTTCACTATATCAAATATTATTAGATTTTCTGGAGACTTTCGAATTGATACTAACATTGAAGGATTTGTATCATTTAACAGTGTGCGTATTACACCAACAGACGAATTTGCAAAACTAATATCGCCAACAGGATTACGTTCAGTTCACTTCTTTGGCTGTGAATTGTTTTACACACATACACATCCAAGCGGTGTCCTTATCAATACATATCCGGGATCGTATTTATTTGAAGGATGTCTTATTAAGAATTATTCTACAAGTTCACAAAGCAACGTTCAAAGTCATAACAATGGAATGTCAAACCACATACATATTTCTTGTATTTTTGATAACAGAGCTTGGGCTCTTTTAGGGTACAATGTTTTAAATAGTTGTTGGATTAAAGAAACGCGAATACTTACGGCAGGTCTGGTTTATATAAGACACAGTTTATTTGAATCGTCAGTTCAGCCCTTGAATCTTCCGCTTCTTGAAGTAAACAATGGAAGCGCAAGAATAAGTGACTGTTCGTTTATAGATACTCGTTCATATAGCGCAAGTAATTATGTGGTTGAATCTGATGCAGAAGCACAATTGACACTTGTGAGTAACTGAATTGTAACAAATTCGAATGTAGTCAGACTTAATATTAGACCAGCGTCTGTTTTTACAGATAGATCGTCGATCACGATTACTGGCGTTGGATCTTTTGTCGTGTCTAATATAAACTCAAAGTTTACATCTCAAGGCTGTGTATGGATATCAGTTGATGCTACAAGCACAACGTCACTTTTTAGACTGTTAGATACAAATGCCACATTTAACAATAATACTATAAACAGAGATTCTGAAGCCCAAACGGTTTTTGACGCTTCCTATGCAACTAAACTAAGACTCAACCAAATAGGTGTTGGTGGTGTTGGAACAACAACGGTTCCTATTATATTACTTGAGACTGGGTCTTATGGAGTAGGCGAAGATATAGTAACTTTTGTTCCGGGATCTGAATTACTAGTCGGCGGAAATCCTCCAGGAGGGTTGTTGACACAAAACGATTTGAGTAGCGGAACCCCACAAAATTGCTTTTGGACACAAGTTTAATCACTTTACATATGTAATTCATTATATAAAGAAAATTGATTTTTCAGACTGAAACATTAGCCCTCCAATAACTTTAACAAGTACCAACACGAATCCCAAAAATTGACTTACGAATCCGACAATCTATATCCAAACAAAATGACTTACGAACAATTCATTGAAAAGCACAATCAGGAGGCAACTACTTTCTTGGACAAACAATTTAATCAGGCTCTAAATTTCTTTGCTAAAAATCTTGCATCGTATACATGGGAGGAACGAAAGTATACTCAGGCAGAAATGAAAAGAATTATGAAGGGTGAAGAGTCTCCTGTCCCAAAAAAATCAAAACAAACTAAAAAGGTCGAGGAAACCGAAGAGTCCGAGGAAGAGAAAAAGGAATTTCCAAAGGGAATGACAGAAAAGAAGTGGGAAAAGATTTGTGAAGCATTGAAGGAGAGAGAGGAAGACCAATTTGTAAATGTACACACAGGAAAATGTGTAAAGAAAACACCAAAAAACAAAGCAGCATACTTTTTCAGAAAACACTTTTGCGCACCTATGGCACACAAACCTCTCGTTCTCTGGGCTTGCAAAAACGAACCTGTTATTGAAACTCCTGAAGAAGGAACAGAATCCGACGATGGCGAAGAGTTGGATATTGAGTTTACTGAAGAAGAAGAGGATACCCCACCAAAGGCTAAAAAGGGAAAGAAAAAGGTTGTCGTTGAAGACAGCGAGGACGAGGATGAAGACAGCGACGAGGATGAAGAAGACGAGGATGAAAAACCAAAGAAAAAGGGCAAGGACAATCTTCCTGAAGGATGGGAGCAGAAAAAACTAGACAATCTCCGCAAAAAGGCAAAGGAAGCAAAATCCAATGGTGAGTGGGTAAATGCTGAGACGAATCGCAAGGTAGCCAAGACAGACAAGAACAAGAAGAAATTTGTATTCACCAAGCACGGATTTTGTGTAGACATTGCCAACGAACAACTCCAAGAACAACTCGAAGAACTTTTTTAGGTATAAAAACATAAAACACTAACCCTCTCTCCTTTAGGCAAGCCCTCTTCACCATTATTGGTGAAGAGGGCTTTTTTTTTCATGTATTAAAAGTGAATTTTTAGATCAAACTCTCAATGTTTAAACATCAAAACATGACAAATATCAATAATCCTTTCTGTTCTTACAAAACTGGCGATCTCAATACTATAAACCAGATGGTTGAAAAAGGTTATAACACAAACATTCTTATTAAACTTGCGTCTAGAAACGGTGATTCGGAAGCGGTTAAACATCTTATTGATATGAAATGTGACCCATCAACGGATGATGATATCGTTAGAATTGCATCCGAAAACGGTCATCTGGAAGTGGTTAAAATTTTGGTAACGGCGGGTTGTGATATAAGTTCTAATTACTCAATTCAATCAGCATCTGAAAACGGTCATTTATGGGTAGTAAAATATTTAATAATGGCGGGTTGTGATCCGACAGCGGACAATAATTATTGTATCCAACTGGCTTCTGCAAACGGCCATTTAGATTTAGTTGCATATCTTGTTAGCATAGGATGTGATCCTAAAGCGGAAAGCAATTTGGCTATTCAATGGGCATCAGAAGGTGGCCATTTAGAAGTAGTTAAATATCTTGTTAGTCAGGGGTGTGATCCTAAAGCGGAATGCAATTTGGCTATTTCATTGGCCTCGGGAAAAGGTCATTTAAAGGTGGTAAAATATCTTGTTGGTATAGGGTGTGATCCTAAAGCAGATAACAATTACGCTATTTCATTGGCCTCTGCAAATGGTCATTTAGAAATGGTTAAATATTTATTGGAAATGGGGTGTGATCATAATGAAGTTAAAAAGGAAATAAAATATGAAGCATTACAATATTGTAAGGTAAAATTATTAACATTAACACACACCATTCCTGATTGTATCTATCTCAAAGTGAAAATTTTAAAGATTGCGTTTCCCTGTTTCTCAGAATGGGAGATAATGAATGTATGTAATTCGGTTTCCCTTGTGGGAAACGATAAGATAATGCGTCAAGAAAAGTGATTTTTCGAATTGAAATACTACCCCTCTAACAACTTTCACAAGTACGAAACCATGAACGAAATTATTCGCAAACAAGATCAAATGATTGGGGCGCTAAAAAAACAAATAAACTATCTAAAAAAGATGATGAGTGAAGATTTTTTCGAGTATTCTCGACAACTTGAAGCCAAAGACGGAGAAATAAACCGTTTGAATGACGAACTTGCGTCGATCAGAATTGCTCTCAAGAAAAACAAATTGAGTGAGGATATATTTAAAGACCTTGATCAGATCGCAAAGGAAAACGATTTTGAAGATGAGCCAGAGTTGCCAGAATGTTTTGAACATGAGATGAAAAAAATTCGTTCCCTACACAATAAAATAAAAAATAACACTAATTCTTATGTTCGTGTCAATTGGCCTGTAGAAGTGATTTGCCCAACAAAGGGTGATTGGTATTATGATCGTTACTATTTTGACGAAGAAAGCGGACTTTGCGGACCCATTGGCGACAAACATTACATCAAAGTGATCGCGACACGCCTAAGCGTTGAATATGAAGGAGACAGCGAACCATGGGATCAGGATTTGACAGAATCAGAAAAAAGAAAAATCTTGGACGGCGACCTCGAACAAATTCATAAAGAAATCGAAGAAAACCAAAAACTAATCAAATACAGCAAGATCTGATTTCTTCGCTAAAGAATACGTTGGGACAAAATCAATACGACGACATTATCAGAGAACAACTTGGACTGATTTCTTTAATGTTACGAAACTTAAAATAAAAAACTAACCCAAAAAAGCCCTCTTCATCATTATTGGTGGAGAGGGCTTTTTTTTCATGTATAAAAGTGAATATTCTTTACATACGTAAAGAAAAACGAATTTCCAGATCGAAATACTACCCTCTAACAACTTTATACAAGTACCCACAAAACTACGAAACCATGTCAACCTTGATTAAAAACCTCGAAACCGCGCAAAAAGAATACCAAGAAAAAATGCTTGACGAATTTAAATCGACTTTGGAAAAGTCAATGAAAGAAATTTTGGAAAGCCAAATAAAAACACAATATAATAAAATAAAAGATCAACATTGTGAATATAAAGGACTGTATGGTTATGAAGGACTGGATCTTAAAAGTTTTGACGAACTTTGGGGTATATGGGGTGCGTTGCATGGAGATGTGTTTTATTCTATGGACGGAAAAGAACGCAAATTTTTTAACATAAACAATTTGCGTTCTGCATATTCTGATGAAAAATGGATCCTGCTTACCCGAGGATCACATGGTCAGCACATTCACGTAGTTTCCACACGTGGAAAATACGCGCGGTTTGAAAAACCAAACCATCCAAAAGATAAAAAATATATATTTGTCGTTGATTTAGAATTTAGAATACCAAGATCATACATACGGTGTTTAACCTTGCATACTTATCATCCTGATAGTAGTTGTACTATTTTAGATTTCCTGAAAACAATAAAAGAAGAATTATCAGCAAACACCACTCTATCTCCGTTCGGGGAGACCATATTGGAAAGATGCAAAACCCTCGAAGCGGAAAACACCGAACAAACAAAAGAAATAAAAGACCTGAAATATCAAATAGAGTCTACAAAAAATTCAGAAGAAAAATTAAAAATTGCTATGCTCGAAAATATAAAACTACAAAAAACAATCGATGAGATGGCAGAAAAGATTAAAATGTTAGAAAAATCAGTACCACACCCACCAACAGACATTGACTTTCCAACAACCATGGAAAACAAAGCATAAACACCACCCTTCAATCCATAAAAATCTCAAGCCCTCTTCATCATTGTTGGTGGAGAGGGCTTTTTTACGTAAAGAAAAAGCGAATATTCTTTACATACGTAAAGAAAAGTGAATTTCCAGATCGAAATACTACCCTCTAACAACTTAAAATGGCTACTGTTTGCGTACAAGACATAATTAAACTGCTTAAAATGGGTGTTGATCCCGAGGTTTTCCATGACTGGGAATACATGTGCGAAGATATTGTTAAATGTGATAAGGAGGATGCTTTTTATTTAATTGAAACGTTTCAGAAATCAATGGGATGCCCTGATTATGTTGACGTTCTCGAGACAGCGATTCACAATGAGAATTGTGATTATGTGAATGAAATTTTTGAATGTTGTGAAGAAAAAGATGTTTATGAAATGTTATCGGCACAACCTCACCATAATTATTATGGGTTGAAAAATTTTTTATCAAAAACAAAAAGATGGGATTTGTGTAGAGATGCTGTTATACATCTTGTATTGGAATACTCTGGCGATACAGTCAAATATGCGTTTTTTGATTATCTCGTCACAGAAAAAGACATTGATATGAATCGCGATGATGTGTTTCCTTACATCCACGCCCTTATCGATTCATTAATTTCGCTTCCTGTGTATGTTGTCTATAAAATTGTGGATGCGTCTTTCCATACACACAAATATTTTCAAGAGTGGGAAATTATATCCATGATACATTTGGCAAAAGGTGAAGATAGAATATATACTAATCACCCTGAATATAAAGATGCAATAGATATAAACAATATGTTAGTGTCTGAACAAATTAAATGTATTAGCACACTAATAGATTGTGCAGATCAAAAATCTCTTATGGAACGAGTAAAAATTTCTATGGAAGTTTTATGGATGCTCAAACATTTTACAAATTTGTTAAAACCGGAAAAGTTTAGGGACGTTGTAAAAGCAAAGTGTATCGAATTTTCATATAACCCAAACACCACACACCACAACATTGACTTTGGGTTTTGGTATGACCATTTAACTGGGAAAGAAGATCGCTCTGACAAAGTAGCAATTTTTAAACAAAAATATGAGGAATTGTTTGACCTTGACATTGAAGATCGTATACTTATGTTTATAAAAACGATATTTTAGATTGAAATACCCTCCCACTTACAAATGGAGATTTACATTTGCGAAGAGTGTATAAACAAGTATTACGAAGACACAGAGAGCGGATTCCAGCAATGTATTGATGGTCAAGAAGCATTGTGTGAAATTTGTCACAAGGTCAATAAGTTGTTTTATCGTTATTTCGCAGAGGAAGAAGTGTTAGATATGGTGAAAACTATCAGACTACAAAACGAACAAATAAAAGCATTGGAATTACAAAGTAGCAAGAGAAAGTGTTTTTAATTTGTTGGAAACACAAATTAAAAATGAATTTTCAGATTGAAATACTTTCCTAATTCCAAAGACACACATGAACATCAATATATACGTCAACGAGCCACAGATTTCGGACTGCGAGACTGCCTTTGTTTTGGGAACTACAATTATAGGTTGTACATATCCGCTAAAAATATACGAAAAACCTTCTTTTATATGCTATTCTCATATGATCATGTCAGGAACCGCGTCCCTTGTTGGGTCGTATGCCTTTGTTCAAACTAAAGCAGGAAAATATGTAGCGACAGGGGTGTGTATGGCTCTCGCAGGATACACAGGATACAAATTTATTTCAAATACTTTCTTTTCTAACGAAAAACTAAACTAAAAAAAACCCAAGCCCTCTCTATCATTATTGGTGGAGAGGGCTTTTTTACGTCTTGAAAAATGAAATTTCCTATTGAAAACAAGTATGTTAGTACGTATATGAATAATGAACGTTTCTTTATTGACACATTACGACAAATCTATATTTGGGGTGGATGGGGTTGTTTGTGTGAGTGAAAAGTATGATGGGTGGAGAATGTATTATAAGAATGGTAAATTTTACACGAGAAGGGATAACGAAATAATATTACCAAAGAAATTTTACAGAGATCTTTCGCAATATGATTACGAATTTGACGGTGAATTGTGGCTTGGTTATGGGACAACGTCCAGTGACATTACATCAGTAACAGACTACAAAAATGCAAAATACATGATATTTGATATTTTGTCTCTGGACACAAAATTCAAAAATAGAAATGCTGTTTTAAACCTTGTGGTCAAAGAAACTGACAATATAAAAATTGTAAGGCAATACATGTGTAAAACAGAAAAACAAATGGATTTGGTTTACAACAGCGTTCTAAAACGTGGAGGTGAAGGTGTTGTTATCAGACCACCTTCACACATTTACAAACATGGCATCAGAGATAAAATCTTTCAAAAGAAAAAACCTCTTGATACATTAGAAGCAATCGTAGTAGGATACTACAATACAAACAAGATCAAAATAAAAGATTATGTATCGTCATTGATCGTAGAATCTGTAAAAGACAAATGTCGTTTCAAAGTTTCCATCAAATCAACATCACCTCCAAAAATAGGTAGCGTTGTTACAGTCAGTTACTCTCAGAGAACCGTTTCAGGTCTTCCAAAACACCCCGTCTTTGTTGGTGTGCGTGGGGACGCGGATCTTCCTGAAGATGCTATAAAAGCATTGGCGCAAAAGAAAAATTATGTTATCACCCCATTAGTAGTTGATTTAGAACATCCGCAGTGTGATGGTGTTGTAACAGCATCTGAATGTAAAATATCACAACCACGTCCATTATCAAATGGTAGACATGTATATTACGACAATGAAAGAGGTGTCAAACATAAAGTGTCATGTGACAGAGCAGGGAAAACCGCTTATTGTTCATGTGAGGCTTGGAAATATCAACGTTTGCCTGCAGTATATAGAACGTGTAAACATTGTATATCCGTTTACGGATACAAACCAGTCGTTCCATGGGACGTCATTCAAAGAATGAAAGAAAGAGAAGCAGAACGCGCACTTGAAAAAACACAGCCCCAAGAAAAATGATTGTTTTCTTTATGTGTGTAAAGAAAAATGATTGTTTTCTTTATGTGTGTAAAGAAAAATGATTTTTCAGATTGATTTACTCCCACTCTAACAACTTATTACAAGTACCCATATGACTACTCTCGCAATAACTCTCATTGACTCGATCGTATCTCTCGTCGACGGTGACGACAACTTAATTGATCAGTATGTAGAATTAATCGAAACGGCAATTGTGATTGCAAATCGTTTGAATAAAATTTTAGTATGTTTACATGAACGTGAAACCGGTGAAACAATTTCTACATCGGAGGAATATTGTATGGAGACAGAGACTGAATACGACGAAGTAATGCGTATTTTATGCCTTATGAAAAACGATATATGGGAATTACCGTATGCTATATATCAGTCTGTACGATTACTCAAAGCCCTTGACGATCTTCGCGAGTACGCAGTTTCCGCAAATTCAAAAATATAAAAACATCTTCGTCGTTTCCACAAATTCAAAAAATATAAAACATCTTCGTCGTTTCCACAAAAAAATATAAAAACACAAAGCCCTTTCCTCTATATGGAGGAAAGGGCTTTTTTTTATTGACCCAAGAACCGAATTACGCACGTAAAGAAAAATGATTTTTCAGATTGATTCACTCCCCCACTAACAACTTACAACAAGTACCCACAAAACTCTAATAACCCCCCAAACGCTACAAACCCTACGAAACGAAAAGTACCCTTACGAATACAAACAAAATGTCTGACTATACCCAATTTATCGAAAGCCACAACGAGTCTGCAGTCGCCTTCCTTGACAAGCAATTTAACCAAGCGCTTACTTTCTTTGCTAAAAACCTTGCCTCACACAAATGGGAAGCACGCAAATATACTCAAGCCGAATTAAAACAAATTATGAAGGGAGAGGAGGTTGAAACAAAAACTAAAAAGACAAAAAAGGACGACCAGACAAAGTTTCCAAAGGGATTGACTCCCGGAAAATGGGAAAAGATTCGTGATGCTCTCAAAGATCGCGAGGAGGATCAATATGTGAATGTCAAAACCGGAAAGTGTGTGAAGAAAACTGCTCGCAACGAAGATTACTATTTTCGAGGAAATTTTTGTGCCCCAGAAGAACTCAAGCAAGTAGTGTTGTGGTGTAACAAAAACTCCTCAGACGACGATGAAGAAATCCCAAAGAAAAATGTCAAAGGAAAAAAGGTAGTTGTTGAAGACGAGGAAGAGGATGAAGTCGAAGAGGAGGAGGAAGACGAATACGTGGTGGAAGAAGAGGAAGACGAGATCCCAAAAAAGAAGGGAAAAAAGGTAGTCCTCGAAGAGGAGGATGAAGACGACGACGAAGATGAAGACGACGAAGATGAAGACGACGAAGATGAAGACGACGAAGATGGGGATGAAAAACCAAAGAAAAAGGGCAAGTCTGACGATCTTCCGGAAGGATGGGATCAGAAAAAATTGGACAATCTCCGCAAAAAGGCAAAAGAGGCAAAGGCTAACGGTAAGTGGGTAAATGCAGAGACGAATCGTGCAGTAGCCAAGACCGACAAGAACAAGAAGAAGTTTATCTTTACCAAGCACGGATTTTGTGTTGATCGAGCCAACGAACAACTCCAAGAGAAATTGGGAGAACTCTTTTAAATTCACCTCCTCACAATAAAAAACAAAACAAAAAACTAACTTAATCTCTTTTTAGGCAAGCCCCCTCTTTCAAATAGAAAGAGGGGGCTTTTTTCACGTCTGGAAAAATGATTTTCCAGATTGAAATACTCGAGTCCTATAACTTACTACAAGTACCCACAAACTACGAAACAAACTACTAAATGGCTCGAACTAAACAATCCGCACGCAATTTCCTTAAGACCGTTACTATCGCTGACCCAAAACCAAGCATGGAAGAGATGCGCAAACGTGTACAACAAAATGCATTTTGTGTAGATGCGTTACAATCCTTGGGTGACTTTTATGGTCACTGTGCTTGGGATATCTGCGAGAAGATTGGCAAAGCGTTGGGAGAAAATCCAATGAAACTTTTTAATATTATTGCACCATTACAAGAAGACGATGTTGTAGAAGACGATGAGACAGAGGAAATCCAAGATGTTGAGGTTCCTATCGTGAAGAAAAAGGTCATTGAAGAAGACGAAGAGAGTGAGGAGGATATCCCCATTGTGAAGAAAAAGGTTATCGAAGACGACGAGAGTGAGGAGGATGTGAAGACCATGAAGACACTTTCAGAAAAAGAACTTGACGATTTTACGGAGCGAGTGAAGAATTTTATGGCGACGAATGCAGCAGGTTTGATGTCAGGATATTGTAACATTGAAGGGGGTGTTGTTGACGAGCCTGACGAGGACGAATACGACATTTGTGAAGAGTACAAGTTTGTGTTGCCGTGTTCAGGTAATTACAATTTTGACGACATTGAATCACACATGATTGAAAACGTTGACATGGAAGAGGTTGACAAGTTGACAAAACAAATGTCAAAACCCTGTATGGGCAAATGGATCGAAAAAAGCGTAGAGCAAGTTTACCCGAATTTGGGAATTGAAAAGGGAGCGATAAAGGAAGTTGAAAAAATTCTAAAGGATATACAGAAAAAATGTCAGGAGCAAACATTGGAAAAATATGTCAAAGCCATGCCACACGAATTGAAAAAGCATGCAGAGCGCGAAATCTCAAAGGAAGGATCAAACAATTTTTTTAAACTTCCTGACGAAGAGTTGTCGAGATTGCTCGAATACATCTGCGCAGAAGTCGTAGAAATTGCTGGCAACATTGCAAACGATGGAGATTTTGACAATGAATGCGACATCACCAAACAACACATTCTCGAAGCAATCGCCAAGGACGAAGATCTCAATGCCCTTATCAACGACGAGGAGGTAGAGGAAATTGTGATTAAGAAAAAATCCAAACGAGCAAATTTTGACGTTGTGTGTATTGATTGTGAACACGAAGTTGGTGAAACAGAATGTTGCGAGCCATTGTGTGAAGATTGTAAATCACAATGCAGTGGTTGTGAATGTGATCTTTTGTGTAGATGTTGTCCGTTTGCTGAGGATGGTGATTTGTATTGTAAGGTGTGCTATGAAGATATGCAAGAAAAACAGACGAAGGGATTGTCAAAGAAGGCTAAGGAGATGATTGAGAAAGCAAATAAACTTCTCAACAATCGTAAAGACAAGAGTAAGTATGTTAATATTTCTACAGGAAGACAGTGTGCCAATCCAACAAAGAAACACCATTCGGATTCGACTAAAAAGATTTGCGCAAACAAGGACGACATGACGGCAAAGGCATTCCAAAAGATTGCCGATCAAATTGAATGTGTGGGGTTTAAATTGTCAGACACATACGAGGACAGCGACGATTTTGTGTCCAAGTGTAAAGCCTCAAAGAAACTTGGAAAGTGGCTCAACTATACAACGGGCGGACGCGTTGGAAAGACTCCTGCAAATCTCAAAAAGTATGCGTTTTCAGTCAAAGGATTTGCGGTACCCAAGGATCAAAAGGACGAGTTGTGGGACGAATTGATTGCTTTGTTCTAATGTGATATATGACATTGGAGGTGAATAAAAAATAAAAAATAAAAAACACGAATAATTTGCGCGATGTGCCTTTAGGCACATCACAAATCGATTGAGTGTGTCGCGAGACACACACGAATAAAGGCCTTCTCATCTTATGGTGGGAGGGCCTTTATTCACATGACATTCTCTTGTCTGAATAATTGATTATTTATATTGAATTGAAGGATACAAACAACTTAACTACAATCGCCCCCGCAAATTACTTCATAAGAAATGACTCTGTCAAAAAAACAAATGTTATTGAACATTCAAAAAAGTCTTGTGTGCCCTTCTGGTCTTAAAAGCCCTTTTATGTTTTCAACACAATCTAAAGACCCCATCACAAAAGAAGAGATTGATAAAACGATTATTAAACACGAACTTGATTTGTTATTGGTTAAAATCCCAGAATGGGGAGAAGTGGCAATTGAAAAGATTAAAAACATTTATACATCACACAATTTACCAAAGGAACATTTATATGATCACATTGATTTTTTTCTTGATATGTTTGACGAAAGAGAGTTGGCTAATTATATTGTCAGAAAGAAAGATATTAAAATATATATTCAGCACCAAGAAAGGTTTAAAAAAATAACAATTAGAAAGGCACTTGTAAAATTTATAATAAAGTATAAAAACTTTGACACAAAAGATCTTCCCAAGTTTACACAAAAAGAAATAGTGGGTATCGATTTCGCCACCAAGGATGTGAAATTTCTAATAGAAAGAAATTTGTACGATTTTGACGAAGAGTTTTTCAAAGAAAGACCAAAATTATTATGCCAATTTTCAAAAGATTATGATCGTTACGATACTTTTTTAACCATATTAAAAATATACACAACAAGTTTGGACACAAACCAAGTAAAAGAATATTATAAAAATGTCGCAAAACGTTATCAATATGAGGGTGGGGTGGAAGAATCCAATGATGTTGAGCAATATATTTTTGATCGGCTGTTAGAACTTCACAAAGCACATGTATTGATGGAGGAGATGGCACCTACCGGAATATGTGGAAAACTTGTGATCGAAAGGCTTGAAGCCAAGAATAATTGATATTTTTTATCGTAATATATGGAAAAACAACATGGAATATTGCAAATACTGTGGAGAATTTTTTAGACGAGTGTCATCTCACATTGGTTATTGTCGTGAGCGGATAATCAAGGAGGCAAGAGAAAAGGCTGAGTTGGAATGCGAATTGCGTTTGTTGAAAGAAAAAATACAAAAAGAAGAAAAATCCAATGTGTACAACATAACAAATAATATAACTACAAACAATATAACGATTACAAATATTAATGTGGCTATGTCTTTAAGGGATACCTTTGACACATTCTTGGAAGAAATGAAAGATGTCATTAAAAATGAAGAACAAGAAAACATTATCAATCTTGCCAAATCACATCCGAACCAAAAGGTTAGAAATGCTATTGAATGTCTCATCAACTTTGATAAACCATTCAAAGAAATCGACATATTGTGCTTGAAAGAAAAAATCGATCATAACAACCTTGACAAGATTGAAACAATGTATGATGCCATTAAAAAAGCCACGGTAAAGAAAATGAATGAAATCGCAGGAAGAAAATAAAATTATGGTTACAACAATTAAAAAATGATATTTTGTGTTACAAACAGCAATTAAAACAAATGTTTTTCGATGAAGAAACACTTGAGCCTTTTACACCGATCTGTGATAATATTGGACAAGGACTGATCCAATCGTTGGTGGAATTAAAATATGTCACAATCAATAACAATCAGTTACAATTGACATTGTCTGGACAAGACTACATTCGCAGACATGGAGATAAATATCCCTCTTACATCCAACAACTTTCTAATAATCTTTTTGTGTGTACAAGCAAAAGAATTAATGATTTAGGTGAAGAAGTCGACGATTACAATAACATCCAATTCAAAAGCAAGGCGTCTGGCGAAGAAATTTGGCCCATTTCCCCATCTTTTACCCCCCAATTACATCTAATGGCAAGAGAGCCTTAAAATACGTTTTAAGAAAAACGTATAATAAACAATGGCAAGTGTGGCAGTTGGTTACAATAACGGGATTGGAAATATTCTACCCCCGTCAGAGATACTGTTTGGAGACGAAAGCAAAATATATAAAAAGATACAAATTGGACAAGTAGATATATTACAAATGATGAATGAAATAACACGATTAAGAGATGAAGTTGATTTTCTAAAATCTGCGTTGCATAGGGTGTTGGCCGAGGAAAGTTATCGTGAAGTTGAGGAGATACTGTGTGAATCTAATTCACGACATCATAACAATGAGTCATAACACTTACATGTAAAAATGATATAACCCAATATAAGTATATAAACGTTAAAATGCCAACGTTTATCGAAGTATGCGCTGGTGCTGGTGGTTTAAGTCGGGGTCTAATTGAATCAGGGTTTACGCCTCTGTTGTTGAATGACAATGACAAAAATTGTTGTAATACTCTGAAAAAGAATCATCCAGGTGTTCCTGTCATATGTGGAGATATGACAGAATTAGATTTGACGGAATATGTAGGTAAGGTTGATTTGCTTACAGGTGGTGTTCCGTGTCAATCATTTAGTATGGCTGGTAATCGCAAGGGATTGAACGATCCGAGAGGACAGTTAATTTTGTCATTTGCGAAAATGGTGAAAAGATTAAAACCAAAAATGTTCATGATTGAAAACGTCAAAGGGTTAAAGTCGCACAATTCAGGAAAAACGTTGGAGTCTGTTCTTGAATTATTGAAATCGACGGGAAAATATGTTATATCATACAAGGTTTTAAATTCCGTGAATTATGGTGTACCGCAAAAGAGAGAACGTATTTTTATTGTGGGGATTCGTGGCAAAGAATTTAAATTTCCTAAACCGTCTGAAAACATCAAAACGTTAAAGGATGTTTTGTATGATGTTCCTGATTCTCCATGTTCGAAATACAATGAACGCAAGATTGAACTATTCAAGATGATTCCTCCTGGAGGATGTTGGATTGATTTGCCCGAAGATCTTCAAAGAGAATATTTGGGAAACAGTTTTGGATCAGGTGGAGGAAAAAGAGGAATATTAAGAAGAATGTCCATGGATGAACCATGTTTGACGATTTTGTGTAGTCCATCACAGAAACAGACAGAGAGATGTCATCCGAAAGAGGAAAGGCCATTTTCTGTTCGAGAAAGCGCAAGAATACAAACATTTCCAGACGATTATGAGTTTACAGGAAGTATATCATCACAATATAAACAAATAGGGAATGCAGTTCCTGTCAAGTTGGCGAAGAAACTTGGTAAACAATTATGCAAGTATGTAGAAAAATGATTAATGTTTATGGGAATCATAATTCATCTATCGAATAGATGAATATCAAACAGTTTAATGAATACAAAAAGAAAATGAGGGCTATAATTAAACATGAATATACAAAACCAAGGAATAATTCGCCATCAAAGGACATTCTTGATGAAGAAGAAGATAGAATATTATCTTTGATTTCACTAAAAATAACCCAAAATTACATGATAAGAGGTAAAATATGGCAAGAAGCGATCGGTATGTATGGTACTTGTATAAACTTAGACAAAACAAAGTACAAAGTATTTTATGGAATTGACATTATAAACCATGAAAACAAATTGGCAATAGAATTAAAAAATAAGTACAACACTACAAATTCTAAAGGTCTCAAGTCTTTGCGAGACAAACTTGCAAAAATAAAATTGTCTCGTCCAGACTATCGTGCTATACATGGAATAATAAATGGAAAAGATTTAAAAAGTTATAGAAAAATCATCACGCATGAATACAATGGCGAAGAGGTTGAGCTAGAAGAGTTAGTTGGGATGAAGTTGTTTAAAACAGTGTTTGGAAATGATTGTAACAGGATTCTAAAATTTATTAAAACAGAGGTAAAGAAATATCATGATACAGCAAAAATCTTGGAATTTATACAAGACAATTGTTAAGATTCATGTAATCTACATGAATTTAAAATTCGTAATATTCTTTTAAATCTTTCAATTCCTTTTCGTGATCTTTGTATTGGTTCCATCCATATAAAAATTCTTCAACGTTGGCATCGTGTCCTTTGTGAATGTCAAGAATATCAAAATTAGAGTGTGTTGTGATCAAATATCCATTAAGGTTTGAGAGATCTGCTTGTTTTTTGATGTGTGCCGGTGTTTTGAAAACTTTAACTAAATATGAAAGTAAATCCTTACCATCTTCACCATCATACCAACAATCCAAGACAAGTGAATGTAAATGTTTCACTGGTTCAATCGGAAGATTTGTGATCAAACCTCCATCCACACATTTTTTTCCATCAATTCTTACGGGTGTAAAAATTGGAGGTATGGAAGAAGATGCGTGAACGGCATCAAATAAAAGAGTGTCTGGATGTGTTTCGTGATTGATGAATAATTGTTTTTTGTCGTCCACATCGGCAACTTCGATATAAAAGGTTTTTTTAGTGATCTCATAAAATTTTTTCATTGTGATGTCTTTGCATCCTGCAACTTCTTCAACCATTTTACGAAATTCCTTTGTAAATCTTTTAACACGGAACACCCCTTTTCGATCTGACATCATTAGCAGATGATTAATGTCCCAGTTTAATTTTGCGTCTATTGGAATTGCTTCCAATATCTTCATGGGTTTCACACCCAAAAGGTAAAGAACCATTACGTATACACCTGCAGAGCACGCTGATACGGCTTTAACATTGTCAAGATATCCTTCTGAATCTAATTTGCCCAACATACCAAGAGTTGAAATACATTTTGCTCCACCTCCACAAAATACCAAAGCCTCAAACATTTATTAATGATATTGCACATAAATTGATTTTTCTGTTGTATATATATATTTTCAACAATGGACAAAATAGGAAGAAATTTATTAAACGCAATAGATATCGAAATGTCTGAAAAATTTGACTGTGATTTTCTTATGTCATTAAAAACACGGCAAGGACAAACACAAAGATCAGAAATTATGTATATTGTCGAAATAGAAAAAATTTTAAAATTGTTTCAGGAAAAACGAAAAATTAAAAGTTATACTAAGGCTGGGTCTCAACAGCCATACGATTTTAGAGTTAATATAAAAGGACTGTGTATAAACATCGAAGTAAAAAAGACTTCTTCGATGACTATCATGTTAAATGATACATATCCGCGGAAAAATACATATTATATAATATTATATTGTGGAAACAACACAAGAAAACCTGAATATTTTTGGAAAACAGGACAAGAATTAATAGACGATTTGTCTGATGAACAGAAAAAAATTATGAAAGAGTATTCCAAAATTATTAAAGAATGGCGCCAAAAGACTAAAAGTATGTTAAAATCGTCTAGGTTAAAAGCGTGTATGAGAGGCAATTATTCGATAAATATTAAAGATTTTTTGGGCAAAAAATGAAAACCGTTATAACAATATTATTATAATAAATAAATGAAGGCCATTAGTCTATTTTCTGGTATGGGTGGGGATACGTTGGGAATGACGAATGCTGGGGTTAAAGTGGTAGCATATTCCGAAAAAATGGCCACGTTTAGAAAAACACACGAGGCAAATTTTCCAAAATCTAAAGTTATTGGAGAAGATGTTAATAGTGATATCTTAAAAATTAGTGACGAGGAGTTTAAAAAATATAGAAATAAAATTGATATAATTTTTGCCGGGTTTCCTTGTCAGTCGTTTAGTCAAGGTGGAAAACGTAAGATAAACGATCCAAGAAACACCATGTTTAAAGAATTTGTTAGGGCGACAAAGTGTATCAAACCTAAAATTATAATTGGAGAAAATGTAAAAGGTTTATTAACTAAAAAAACAGAAAATGGTGATAAATATATTGATATAATTGTAGAGGAATTTGAAAAGTTAAACTACAAGGTTAAATACAAAGTGATGGCTTGTCACAAATACGGTATACCACAAAAACGCGAGAGATTAATAATTATTGGTATAAAAAGGAGTGAATTGGCTAATTTCAATTTAGGATTCCCCGAGGAGTCAGAAAACATCACAGATTTATCAGATATAATAAAATTTGATATGGAAGGAACAATGGAGTTAACAGAAGATATCTTTGATGTATCGATTTTGCCCAAAGAAAGTATAAAAAGAAATAAACACAACAACGATAAAGAAAAAAATCCGCATCCTTATTTAGTTATGAAAAGGGATATTAAAGACAAATCTTACAATGGGAAACAATTTGATTCACTATTTAGTTTTTCAAAGAGAGATTCACCTATACACTGTGAGATTGTAGATTTAACAAAACCTTCAAAAACTATCATTTGCACATATAATCACCAACCTAGATTGTTTGTCACTATGAAAAATAAAAATGGATATTTCCTTAGAATGATGCTACCAGACGAATTAAAACAAATTCAATCTTTTCCATCAGATTATATTGTATGTGGAAACAAAAAAGAACAGATAACGCAAATAGGAAATGCGGTTCCTCCGTTTTTAATAGAACAAATCGTAAAACACATTCTCAATAAATGATTCATAAAATGTTTATGAATATTAATTAAACGACGATTTACTATTCGTACGTTGCTCTGAGACCCCTCCCACTTCCTAATATTTGCCCAAGCAATTCCTGCGATCTTTCACTGATCTGCTTCTTGGGCATTGATAATGATTCTGTTAATTGTCGAAGTTTATATGATGTCGCATTCGCGACATCATAATCTGTTCGGTTCCCGCGTTCGCGGGAACGCGAATTATATTCAAGTTCGTCCAAACGATCGTTGACCAATTCAATTTCCGTCTTTTTGTAAAGAGGTGAATCTCTATGTGAAGAGAATGTCAAACTTTCTTCTTCAAACATACCTCCAAAACCTTCCAACCAATATGTGAAATTATCGTTTTCCTTAGAAATACATATAACAGTAGACAATTTACGCTCGTCCTTTATATTAACATATACCCTGTCACCAAGTTTGAATTTTGGATCAACACGTGTTACCATTTTCTGAAATTCACATTCTATTGAGTACGTCGGGGGATTATTTTTTACCGCATCGATTGTTGTTAATGTACATGTATGTTCCTCTAAATTTATCTTTTTGTCTACAAGTTCACAAACAACATCATTCCACATGACAAGGTAATCACCCTTTTTCAAAGATATCACTTCTACCTTATCTCCCATTTTTAGTACCTACATTCTTTAAATTGATTTTCATATTCAAACATAACCAATATACAAATGTCTACAGAATTTATCGAATTTTACAATGCTTGTAGATACGGAGATCTTATCACACTTATCAAACTTATGAAAAATGTTGGTATTAGAAAGGACGCTAAAACTAATATAGGTATACAATTAGCATCCGAATATGGTCGTTTAGACATAGTTAAATATTTAGTCGATAAAGGGTGTAATCCAAGGGCAGATAATAATAGGGCAATTCAATGGGCATCATATTATGGTCATTTAGAAGTAGTTAAATATCTTGTTAGTATTGGGTGCGATCCGAAAGCAGATAAAGATTGGTCTATTATATTTGCGTCACAAAATGGATATTTAGAAGTAGTTAAATATCTTGTAAGTGTTGGATGTGATCCTAAATCAAAAGACAATTATTCTATTTTATGGGCATCACGCAATTGTCATTTAGAAGTAGTTAAATATCTCTTAGAAATAGGGTGTGATCATAAAGATGTTAAAATCGAATATAATTTGGCTTCCCGCGCACGCGGGAAGCAAATAGATGATGATGTCGCGTACGCGACATCATATAAATATGAAGCATTACAAGATCTTAAAATCCGACTATTAACCTTATTGAATAAAGCACAAGAAAACAATTATATCAAGACGCAAATATTAAAAAGGATAATTCCTTGTTTTACCGAACATCAAATCATAGGCGTGCTTTGATTGCGAAGTGTTGGTTACCAATGCTAAATTGAATTTCATATTCAAGATATGAAAAATAACCAAAATGTCATATTTAATAGTATTGGCATCCACATATAACTATATATGGTTACTCAAATTCTTAGTAGGTATAGGGTGTGATCCAAAAGTAAATAATAATTATGCTATTCGGCGGGCGTCTAGAAATGGCCATTTAGATGTAGTTAAATATTTAGTTAGTGTCGGATGCGATCCACAAGCAGAAAACAATTGGGCTGTTCAATGGGCGTCACAAAATGGTCATTTAGAAGTAGTTAAATATTTAATTAGTGTAGGCTGTAATCCAAAAGCTGAAGACAATTGGGCTATTCACTGGGCGTCGCAAAATGGCCATTTAGATGTAGTTAAATATCTTGTTAGTGTCGGATGCGATCCTAAAGCATTTAATAATTGTTCTATTCGATGGGCATCTTATAATGGTCATTTAGATGTAGTTAAATATTTAATTAGTGTCGGATGCGATCCTAAAGCGTTTGATAATATTGCTGTTCAACTGACGTCTAAAAATGGTCATTTAGAAGTAGTTAAATATCTTGTTAGTGTTGGCTGTGACCCTAAAGCTGAAGACGATTTGGCTATTCAATGGGCATCTTCTGAAGGTCATTTAGAAGTAGTTAAATATCTTGTTAGTATCGGTTGTGATCCACAAGCAGAAAACAATTATTCTATTCGTCGAGCATCTTTTGAAGGTCGTTTAGAAGTAGTTAAACACCTATTTGAAATGGGGTGTGATCATAAAAATGTTAAAACGGAATATAAATATGAAGCATTACGCGATCTCAAAATCCGACTACTTACTTTTATGAATAAAGCACAAGAAAACAATTATATCAAGATGCGAATATTAAAGAGGATACTTCCCTGTTTTACCGAACATCAAATCATGGTTTGTATAAATGAGAAAACGGATGCTTACAGTTGTCACAAATCTTCCCTCTTTTGATATTATCAAATACACATACATTACACCAATTATGAGGAATTTTGACACATTGATGAACATAATACCATGAATTTATAAATCCTTTACACAAAGAGCATCTTAAATTGTGTCCACCATGTGTTTCTCTTACATAAGGCATTTTTAATGTCCCACCATAGGTTGTTCTCGGACATGTATTTTTCTTTGATTTTCTCGGTGAAGGGATAACAAGCGACATTTATAAATGATTTTCATATTTAAAAATATGAATACTCCAAATGAATCTTTACGATGCTTGTGATTCAGGTAATTTAGAAAGAGTCAAATATTTTGTAGAACAAGAAAGATGTGACTTAAACAATACTTGTGCGATTCGATGGGCGTCCAGAAGAGGGCATTTGGAATTAGTTAAATATTTAGTTAGTGTAGGATGTGATCCTAAAGCAGGGGACGAATACGCTATTCGATGGGCGTCGAGAATGGGTCATTTAGAAACGGTTAAATATCTTGTTAGTATAGGGTGTAATCCTGCATATTTAAATAATTGGGCTATTATTACCACATCAGCACACGGTAGTTCGGAAGTGGTTAAATATTTGGTCTCCATAGGATGTGATTATAAAGTTCACAAAAACAAACCTATTCGCTTAGCAATCGGAAACGGAAATTTAAACGTGGTTAGATATTTAGCAACTTTGCCAGATGGGTTGAAATATGTTGACGAAGTTGTTGTTCAATCAGCACATTTTAGGAATCAGATAAGAATGCTTGTATATTTATTTGAATTGGGATATGATTATAGTTTTATTAAAAAAGAAATTAGATATCAAGCATTACAAGACGTAAAGATCAGATTATATAATGTCGCATATGCGACATCATCTATTCGTACGTCGCCGAATGGCGACGTACTCAATCTGTTCACCTCCTTCGGAGGTGAATCTATTCGGATCCCGCGTGCGCGGGAACACGAATTATTAACATTTACTACCATACCAAACAAATACCTCAAAAAGGAAATAATCAAAAGGATAATTCCTTGTTTTACCGACCATCAAATTATTAGTATTCTTATTTAATCAATAAGAATTTAAAGTTTGGATAAGACTTCATCACATATTTCCTTGAATTTGTTTTCTGATATAAATCCTTGAACAACAAATTCGTCTTTCAAATCTTGTACGATACCACCATTAAACGCCTTATCAATAAACGTTAGATATGGCGATCTATCCTTGGCATCTACAACCATAGCATCCATAATCGCATTCTTTTGGTCTCCTTCTTCCAAATTTTTGATGGCCGTATTAATTCTCGCTTTGATGTTGGCTTCCAATTGAAGATTGATATCCATCATACCCTCCAATTCATCAACATAACCAACCATTGTGTTAACCAATCGCTTTGCGTGACCTGAAGCACATGTATCAGACATGTCAATGAGTTCTTCTAACAATCTTGCCATCAGCCGTTTCTTTGAAGCGTGATTACAGATTTCGTTGTAGATACATAACAAAATCGTTGTCATTGTGATGTTGAATCGTGTAAACTTTGAAGCATCCATCATCAAACGATCCAAGGATCTTCGAACTGACATACAATCATCAACATTCAGTTGGAACTTTTCACACATAATCTCAATGTCTCGAACGACTTCATCAATCTTAACAAACCTCTTGTTGGATTTTTGAAAAATCGTTTCAATGTATTCTGTACATTTTTCATTGAGGAGATGAACATTTTCTGCGTTCGTATACACTGTCCTGTTAATTTCAAGATCCTCTTCTGATTCTCCCAACGAAATAACAAGTTCATATGCTTCTTTGTGGTATGGCGATGAAGTTCTTCGAACGAGAACATCTGCTGCATCCGCACGAATACGATGAATTTTCTCAGCCAACTTCTTTTCGTCAAAAATGTCCAAGACAAACTTTCCTTCCTTGACTTTTTGAAGAAACTCTTTCTTCTCTTTCTCATCCATTCCATATGTTTCTTTTCTGATCTGTTCTTGCATGTATTTATCCACCAACTTGTCAAACGTGGTTGACTTGGCCATATCCAACAATTTCTTCTCAATTTCCGGCTTAACCTTCTCATCGTGACTTTGCTCAAGCAAAAATGTATATGCCAAAATCAAATAGTCTGGATGTGTAGGTGTCTTAATAAACACCTTGAATAGGTTGGTGACCAACTCCTGATCGATGTTGTTTGTTTTCAAAATGCTATTGAGATAACGTGTCTTTAATCCCAATTCTGTGATATAACACGCTATGGTTTCATATCTAAACCTGTCCTCCAATTCTGTGTTATTGATGATCTCCAATGTGTATTTTTCGATTTCTGGCAAATACTCTTCATTTTCTGAATAGTACAAGAATTTACACGCCTCGGCTTTCTCTGGTGCGCGAACATGAGGACTTCTCAACATTTCCAAGAACATGTCATAACAATATTCAAAAGCGTTGATCGTGAAAAAGGATACGGCAAGATCAAACTTTTCTTCGGGAAGAAACAATTTACTTTTGATTAACTCCATCGACAACAAAAATAATTGTTTCAATTCTGTCGGATCACCTTTGAAACGTTCATCTCCATAAGACGATGGATCTTCACCATTGGTAGCAATCCATGAACCCAACACCCTCATTGCTTCAGATGTTTCGTAATATCGTTCATCATCGCTTTCCTTTTCATTCTCACTCTCCCACAAACGACATTTAATCAAAAATTCCGCTCTATCAACACCTTTTTCATGTGTGGCTCTAATCATTTTAGAACACATTCTGATTGTCTTTTCGTCAATTGTTGGAATGCTTGCTATTCTCTTTCGAACAGACGATTGCAACGCAATATCTACCTGGTGTTTTTCGATATCGGGGTCTTGAACGTAAACGCCTCTCTTCTTAATGGATTTCTCCTCTTTGAGCAAAGTTTTTTCTTCTCTTTGAAATCTTTCCGTTTCAAAATCAATAACATTCTTCGCATTGGTGGCTATAGAATCTTGATAAGAAATCTTCTTTTCCAGCACACCAAGAAGATCATCCAAAGTCATTTCACGAATTTCTTCCATCTTTTCTTCAATCTTTTCAAGTTTTTCTGCTTCACTATCCATTATGGCTTTTGAATTTTCTTTATCAAACTCAGCCCTAACATAAGCATTCTTACTCAAAACATTTTTAGGATTTTCTTTATATTTAGCGTATAGACCAGGAATATTTTTTGATGCCAACGCATTTCTTTCCTTTTGCTTTCGTATTTCTTTTTGTAATACTAATTTCTTTTCTGTTTCAATGTCAAAAAGATAATCCTTGACGATCCTGATGTCACCACCTCTGTTAATTTCATCAAGCATCTTTGTTAATTCTGCGCGTTTAGAAGTACACTCTTCAATTCTTTTTCCTTGTGTCTCAACAATTTCATTAAATCGTTTACGTTCTGCTTCAAGAATCTTACGGTTCATTTTTTAATAACGCATTTCTTTATGGTCTAATAGATTTTTCATAATTAAATGGTGAGATTTGTCGAAAAACAATCAGACGTTCCAACATGGGTCATCAAAAAACACAATTTTGGTAAATTTATACCCAATTTATTTCTTGACATGTTAGAAATTAAAGAAAAAGTAAAACCTGGGGCACCTCTCGTCCCCGATTCTACATATCAGGGGAATGCGTTTACTGAGGAAGAACCAGAAGCACCGTTGCCTGAAGGAGGACCGAAACCCGAAGTGGAGGACACACACAAAATAACTTTAGTCGTTGAAGATGAATTAGAATCACATACACACGACAACGGAACACGGTCAGATGAAGAAGAAGATTATAACAATGACGAGATTGAAATTTTAAATAGATTTGGTGATAATTCAGAAGAGCATCATGAAGAGGAATCGCATCGATATGTACAAGAATCCGAAGAAGTAATGTCTGCTCCAGATCCCGAACCTGTTTATATTCCTCCTCCCCCTACACAAACAAAAACACAAGAAGACGATGAGGATGTATATGCTCGTGAGGTGGTCGAAAAGAGAATGTTGTTGTCATATTTCAAAGAAAATAACATAGAATTTGAAGAATCAGATTCTTTGAGGATCTTGAGAGAAATTAAGAAAGCACATGAAAAGAATCAAAGTAAACAAGGTGCTCTAACTTTAAACCGTGCGTTGCTTGGTGTGTTGATGTGGGGAAGTAGTGAAGGTTTAGAATGGTGGGATGATAGTCTCAAGGGATTTCTCCAATACCAAATGAAATTAATGCATTTGTATGATGGTGTATTGGAAGAATTTGATGATGTTGAAATAGCACAAATGATTATGGATCTTCCACCATTTGCCAAGTTGACTTTGGGCGTTGCTGGGTCATCCGCATTGTTTGTTGGAATGAAGAAGTTTGGAATTGAAGATAAACTAAGAACATCTAAATTTATGGAGACTATCATACCTGGATATGGAAAAGCAATTGACAGTGTAACAAAAGCATCTGAGGAAGTTAAAAGAGAAAACGGAGAACCTTTGGGGCAGAAAACTGCGAGAAGAAAAAGACGTGGACCATCGTTGAATCCTGACGAAATTCGTAAAATGATGTGATTTCATATATATTATATGAAAATTAAACATATCCTTTGTATATATCAGTAATAATCGTATCGTAATCTTGATCCAATATTGGAATAAGTTGTCTTCCTTCCCAACGATCACAAGATTCAGGCCACACGAGATTCTCATATGTGATCATTTCTGGTAAAGGTTTTCCTGTACACAATTGATAATCTTGGGCTCCTGCGTGATCGATGGCGTCAACGATAGGTTCCAAGTCTTTATAATCAAAATTGAAAGACATACAACTGTTGGAATTTAAATTGATAGGTATGTCACAAGGTTGATAGAAAGTCCAGTCTTCGAGAAAGCCTTGTGCTTTTATAAAATCCCAGTCGTAATAATTAATAAGGAAAATCGGAACGTTTTGGATGTCGTCTGGTGTAGATATTTTTAGATTTTTCCATGTGAAATTGCTCATGTCTGATAGATATTGATTAATCATTCTATCTTTGGTGTTTAGAAACTCCAAGGAAAATACTTTTGAGAATTCTGACATTCTCCTAATCTTATCCAATTCGTAAAAAAAGTTGTCTACCACATTGTTAAAATATTTGGTAATCATTTCGTATACTTCATCTGTCCCCTTTTTGGAAAGTCCACATACAAATGACATACTTTTAGGATGTACTTGAAATGACCATATACCATTTCTATCTGATTCAAACACAAAATGTTTAACGATTCCTGTTTTTAACAAAAAGAATCTTCCAGCGAGATCTTGAACGCTTGGAGGATTTACGATGGTTTTATTATTATCCACGGCAACATTTGGATGAGTATGAAACGTGTAGAACAACCCATTATCGATATTAGACACATATGCTGTTTCGTCCATTATAAAATTCCCTACAGAAAGATCACATAAAAATTTCAAAGAATATTCCTTTGCTCTTCCTTCATATTCACTAAAAGTTTCTTCAACACCAAATCCACCACCATATTCTCTTTTTTGGTGGCATAATTTTTCTATCTTCAAAAGATCCTCTATATCCATGTTTATTAACGCAACATCTAAACCTTGCTGTAGCATATACTCCACTCTTAATTCCTTACATCTCATCCTCACACTATTCTTATCAAATGGTTCTCCTTTTGTAAAGGTAAGTTCCAAATAATCACTTCCTGACGAGTTATTATTAACAGGATCCTGAAATCCAAATCCTGTGTATAGTGAAATCGCACGATCCCAATATGGATTGTTGTAATCTACTATCAAATTCCAAATCTCTATATCGTTATACAATTCCAAGATCGCCATCAATATGAGTTTGGACATTCCCCTCGCTCTTCCGTTTACAGTAGAACATATTGTCCACAACTCACCTCTTTTCTCTTTATAGATTAAGGGTGTCACAGCCATAGAGATTATGCTGTCTATAGTATCTTCATTTCTAAAAAAGTCTATGGTATGATATTGTTCAGTCCATATAATCGATGTCGAAAATACATATATAACTTGGTCAGCGTACGAATAATCCGTTTCTTGAAGACCCAAATTGAAACATTGCTCGTGTATTGTATTTATCTTGTCAAAAAACAATTGTGAGTGAACTGCTTCGAGATCGTTACCTTCTATAAATATTAATGTGGTGTTTTTATCTTCAACGTTCTCAAAACGCATCCTGTTATTATTGTAAAAACAAATAATTGATAATAAAAACTAATAAAACGATTTAAACCAAACAGATACCATCATAAATGTCAAAACAAGAGGAAGTTCAGATTTTGGATGACCGTACTCATATGCTTCAGAGACCGGATACTGTGGTGGGAAGTATCCTTACACAGCCTGAAGAAGTGTATATTATGCGTGATGGAAAAATTGTTATGGAGAACATTGACGATTTTAACGAAGGTTTAATCCACATTATTAAAGAAATTTTAGATAATGCAGCAGATAACAAAAACAGAAAATGGTCGAAACCGCAAACATATATAGAAATCGAAATGACGAAAGAGTATGTACGTGTAAAAAATGATGGTAAACCCATCGCTGTTGAAGAGATCAAAATCAATGTTCCGGGTCAAGGTGTCAAAAGCATGTATAGAACAGAATCTCTCTTTGATTATTTTCGAGCAGGTACAAATTTTGATACAAAGGAGAAATGTATTTGTACAGGTGGAAAAAGAAACCCTAAATGTGTAAAATGTCAAGGAAGTGATAACATCGGAATGAATGGTTATGGTTCCAAAGCCACGTTGGTCTTTTCAAAGTATGGTTATATCAAACACGGTGACCCCGATTCAGGAAAACAGCTAATTTTGGAATATGAAAACAATCATGATATTTTTGAGGTTGACAAAAAAGGAAAAATCCTTGGTCGTAAGAAACCTCCGAAAGTAAAAAGTTATAAAAACAAGGCATCGTTTACAGAATTTTATTTTGAACCAGATTTCAAACGTTTTGGTCTAAAAAAGTTTTCTTCTAACCATATTGGTATTGTACATGCAATGGCTGCAAATCTTTCTTATATCACTGGTCTAAAAGTCACATTCAACGGTGAGAAACTACAAGTAAAAAATCTTAAACAGCTGGCATCCATGTATTTTGGAGACCGTAAATGCTTGGAATTTAAAACAGAAAATGGTGATCAGGTGTTGGCTATGGAACAAACATTAGACGAAATGGAAAATTTTGGAAGCAGACAACTATCTTTTGTCAACAACTCATATACAAGAAATGGAGGTATTCACGTTAGATATAATGAGAATCTTATTGGTAAGGTGTTTTCTGAATGGTATGGGAAAGGTTTAAAGTTGGTGGATGCCAAAAAGGCGTTCATTTATGTCGTAGTGTATAACATTAAAGGAAAACTAACATTTACGAGTCAAACAAAAGCAGAACTCAAGGGTCCGACTTCTCTGAAACGTGCGATCGTTGAAAAGAAACATTTTAACAAAGTCAAGAGTTGGGAATTGTTTACGGAAATCCAGATTATGTTGGACGGAAAAACCCAGAGAGAGGCAAACAAGGGAACTAAAAAGGGGTTGGCTAAAGGATATTTAGGGTCAATGGGTAAAAATTCTTTGGATGCAAACAATGCTGGAGACGCAAAATTGTCAGTAAGAAAAGGAACCACATTGTATTTGTCTGAAGGAGATTCCGCTATGAGTTTTTTGACTGATTGTGTTAATGTTGAAAATAATGGATGTCTTGCGTTACGCGGTAAAATTCCGAATGTACATCGTGCCAAAAAGTTTTTGATGAATGAGGAATATCAAAATATTAGAGAAATGTTGGGATTGCAGATGGGATGCAAGTATGAAAAACAAGAAGAGATTGATAGTCTGCGATACGGAAAGGTAATTATCGCCACAGATATGGATGGTGATGGTTATCACATTTGTAGTTTGCTGAATGTGTTTTTCCGAACACAACATCCTGGATTACTTGATGGAGAAAATAGTTATGTTCAGAGTTTGGTGACTCCTGTAATCAAAACAAACATAGGAAAGAAAATTTATAGATTCTACACTGAACGAGAATACAAAGAATGGTTTGACAGTTTTGATGAATCACAAAAGAACGGTATTCGAAACAATACTAAATTTATCAAGGGTCTTGGTGGTAACGATCCTGATGAGGATTCGACTTATATCTTTTCTTCTAATTTTACAACAGACACATTCACATTCTATGACAAAAAAGATGAAGAGATGATTGATGTATTTTTTTCATCAGGAGAGACAGATTCCAAAAAGGATGTATTAATGAACACACTTTACAATCCCGGGTTTGAACCAAAAATCAAGAGAGGACGTAAACCTTTCAAAGATTTTATTGAAAACGATTTTGTATTTACATGTGATGAACAAAATCTTCGTGCCATTCCTTATGTTTACGATGGTTTGAAAGAATCTCAAAAGGATATCATGTATACTGTTTTAACAAAGTTGGGAAAGAAGGAAGTTAAAACTAAACGTTTAGGAACTATGGTTGCCGAACACGCATTCTACCATCACGGTGAAGACAACATTCCATCAACTGTCACATGTATGGCTCAGGATATTATTGGGACGAACAACATTGCCTTCTTTACACGTAAAGGCAGTTTTGGTTCACGATACGATGATGGAACCAAGCACGGTGCAGCATCCGAACGATATACGTATGTACAAGTTAATCCTTTGATGCATACAATTTTTCATCCAGAGGACTTTAATATTTTGGAGTATGTAGAAAGAGAAGGAAATGAAAAAGCCACCCCGAAATATTTACTTCCTATCATTCCTATGTTTTTGACAAAGACACAAACAGGAATGGGTAATGGATGGAGTACAAATTCTCCATCATACAACCCCGACGATTTGGTAAAGTGGGTGAGAATGTGGATTGGAAATAATTTCAAAGGAGAAGAAAATGAATATGATGAACTGATTCCATGGTTTAGAGGATGGGATGGTGAGGTTGTAAAATATGATAATGGATGGGAATTTAAAGGTGTGATCGAAGAAATCGATGACAATAATTGGACTGTCAAAGAAATTCCTGCTGGCTGTTGGGGTGTACAACTAAAGTTGGCGTTGGAAGTTATTGCTGATGAGGGAAGAATTGAAAAACCTCGATATGAAATCACGCACAATAGAATTGTTGCTCACGTAAAAAGAAAAAACGGAAAGCCCGTCAATCTATACAAAGAACTCCTCAAAGGAAAATCAAAGGCTGAAATGGGAAAGGGTAAGACAGGAAAAGAAAAGACAAAGGCAGAGAAGAAAGCCTTTAGTGCTCCTATGGTGAACAAATTTCCTATGACCAATGTAACTTTTCTTCATGATGGATGTCCTGTAAAATCTGACAATGTCGAAACACATCTTGATGAATATTGTCGTCGCAGATATAAAGGATACTGCCAACGAAGAAAATGGAAGCTAAACTATCTCGAAGAACAAATGACCATTCGAAGAAATAAGATTAAATACATCAAAGAGATTAACAAGAAAACCATTGATTTCAAAAAGATCGAAGACAAATCACATCTTGAACGTATTCTCGAAGAAATGGAATTTGACCTTGTTAAAGATTCCTATGACTATCTAACATCTATGGGCACACTTTCTTTGGTGAAGAAAAGCATTGGTCGCTTGGAAAACGAAATCGAGAATCTTCAAAAAGAATGGGACGAACTAAAAGCGACAAAAGCGTGGCAAATGTGGTTGAATGAGTTGGAAACCTTTGATGTAGAGTATCAAAAATATCTAAAGAACTTTCCTGTACACAGAGAAAAAGCAAAAGCGAAAAAGAAGTGATATAAATGAAATGAAAACATATAAATGTCTGACACACTTCTTTTGAAACTTTATTATTTATATTGTATTCAGAATAACGGTATGACACATCTTGTCGAATCTATAATTAACGAAGGAAGACAAGATTTGCTCGATAAAAATACAGAATATGTGAGATCTTTGATGACTAAAGAACAATTATCAAATTGGGTGATGTGGTCGAAAGATGTACTTTCCGAAGACACATTTCAACAAATGATGAAATTGGATCATGTGTATGGTGTTATCATGGATATTAACGATCCCGTGTCCACACACATACAAGAATACATTCCTGAAACAAAAACAGTTCTTTCATTCTTATAAAAATATAAGAATCAATGTATAAGTTCGTAAGTGCTCGGATTTAATAACTCCTTACACTCTTCCTTTGTAGCCCACAAAACATCATGTATTTCATTCGAAACTGTCCATTCTCTTCCCGATATGGTAGAATTTGTTCTTGTTTTCCTTGGTATTATCATCACTTCCGTATCACACCTATAGTAAATGTTTTTATATTTTTTCCCATCCGTACCTATAAAAATCTCTTCTAACGGTGGCTTACCCAACACTCTAATCATATCAGGAGATATTTTCACCTCCTCCTCAAATTCTCTTAACGCTGCATCTATCCCCGCTTCGTTTGGCTTCCTTCTACCTTTAGGGAAACCGTATAGTGACAAAATTGGTTCTGTGGGTGGTAATTCCAAACCCTTTATTATCAACGATTTAATTTTAAAAAATCTATCCTTTATGGATCTGTATGTTCGAAAAGAACTAAAGGAATCATTGTACAGTACATCAAAATGGTTTATGTATTTTTTAAGTTTACTCCTTTCATCCGGAGTACACATTCTCACATATGAAATAACTTTATCAGTAGGACAACGAGGATTAAAAATATCACTATATTCTAACGAACTTCCCCTATCACATATCAAATAATGCTTCTTTCCATAGAGTTTTGTGAATAATATTATTCCATAACTCACAATCATTTCCTTACATATTGTAATTTTACTTATATCATAACGTTCCAAATAGGGCTTCTCCGATCGTAGTGTTGACACAAAACAACCAATGAAAGAATATTCCTGAAAGAAAAGATAATAATACAGCCAACAAATATCTTATCCCAAAAAGATATGACACTACCCACGCCAACACAAAAGTTAAGGCCACGTCTACTATAGCCAAATTAAAAAGTCTATATGAATGTGCTCCTTCTTTTGGTTTACCAAAGATTTCTTTGTATTTGCAAAGATTCATTTATGATGTCTATTAAAAATGATTTTTAAATTTAATTGTGTGGTGACACTTTTAACATAATGAATGTTAAAGTTAGATACTCTGAAAAATTACATAAAGCCATTGAGAAAAAGAAGGCCTTTGAGAAACCATGCGTCTCTTCGAAAGTTGACGTTCTCCCAAAAAATGTAATGCATCTCAAGGAAATTCCTTCGTGGATCAAACGATACATACCTATAAATTGCCAACCTCATCCATATCAATATGAGGGTGTTAAGTGGATGACCGAACGTCAATTTGGAGGTATATTGGACTGGGAACCAGGAAGTGGAAAGACATTTACATCTCTTCTTCACATGAATCTCACATACTCCATGTCAAATTTGGTTATCGTAAACAAATCACAACTAATTGTCTGGAAAGAGGAAATACATAAATTTTATGACGATCGTTTCACTGTATTGGGAGCACATAAGGAAATCGGTAAATGCTTGTGTGACTGTACACAGGACGAGTTGGAATCGTATGACATTGTGCTGACCACATACGAATCAATAAGTTCGTGTTTCAAATACAAGACGGAATTTACACAAGTATATTGGAATAATGTGTATTGTGATGAGGTTCATAGACTGAGAAATAGCAACACAGATCTTTATCAGATTATTGATCGTATACGACGTAAAAAATTCTGGGGTCTCACAGGTTCTCTCATCTTTAACAAGATTCAAGACGCACGAAATATACAATCACTCGTACATGAGGACAGTGTTTATTCACTTGCCAACATCAACTCTGTTAGACTTACAGATGTCGGAGTCAAATTACCCGACCTAATCATGAAATATGTGTATACAGGATTCACAAAGAAACAAAAGATGTGGTATGAAAATTACAAGATGCAAGCAGAAGACATCCTCAACACGCTTAAACCAAAAAATAAGAGATCGTGGGGCGCCATATTTGCAATTCTAACACGACTTCGACAAATCACAATATCCCCAAAACTCTTAGAAGGATCCCATGATGTCACCTTCGAAGACGAAGACGGATATAAATCTCCACGCATAGAGTCAATATGTAACCAAATAGAAGCAAGTGAAGGTCAAGGAGTCGTGTTTTGTTTCTTTCGTGATTCCCTCGAAATGATAAAAAGAAATCTCAGAGAAAGAGGATTTCGATGTAAAATAATCAAAGCCGAACACAACACAAAACAAAAAACAAACTATATAGATATGTTCAAGAATGGAGAATATAAAGTAATTCTCTCCACATACAAAACAGGAGGTCTCGGTTTTAATCTCACAAACGCAAATAATGTTTTCTTATGTTCACTATGGTGGAACTGGGAAATTATCGCTCAGGCATTTAAGCGTTGTTTTAGACCTGGTCAGACTAAAAATGTAAATGTATATTATTTCTTGAAAAGGGAATCTATTGAAGACAGAATGATGGAAATATGTAAATCTAAAGGAGAAATGTCTGACAATTTCCTATTGGGAAATAGAAAACCCTTCAAAATTTCAAAGGAAATTATGAAAATGTTGTTCTAACAATGTAACATATGATCTTAAAAAAATCATACAATTTAAAATGAAGAAAGGAGACATAGTTTTTCTTTTACCACATAACCCTCTTACTGTACATGGTATACCGTATGGATATATAACAGATGTTAGATATACCGACATTGACATCGTATTATGCTCGCCAATGAAACAAGAATATACAACACAAAAAAATTTAGTATGTGTAATCGAAAAAGACCAATGTCCTGCAAATTTCAGAAAATACTTACCTTCACCCAAAAAAATTATTTCACATGACAGCGATAGATTAGACAAGTTAGAATTGGGGTTGGCTCAATTGGAACTCCGAGAAAAAGCAGATCGCGTCGAATCGTTAATTGCTTTGAGAAACAAGATCGATAGAATCGAAGCAATGGTTGAAGCAATTGGATGTGCTATGGGTCTGAAATAAATAAATGATTTAACCCTTTAAATTCTTTCCATATATCAAATGGAATTAGAATTGGCAAACGAACTTAAGCGACAAAAAGGAAACAGCGAGATTATTGAAAATGCACGAGTGGTATTGATGGATGAGAAGATGGTTGCACTTCCACAGCGTAGGGTTGAAGACTATGATGTTTTCTTTTGTCCTGGGTTTCGTTTGATGATTTCACGTGATCACGAATGTTTGATGGTCATTATCAGTGAAAATGAATTTGTTACGGTATCTGTAGGAGAACGCGTACATATGATATATGTAAAGGACGGCGATGAAGACATTCAATATACTTACAATCCATTTGTACGTGAAGGATGTAAACCGTTGGTATATTTTACTTTATTTTTATGGTATCTCTCTGATTACGAAGGTCACAGATTGAAGCATTATCTACTAAATGTTCAAAAATCTAAACCGTTCACTACACATTTTGTATTTTCTCCAAACACATTTCATGAATATCGTATGCCATCCTCATACAAGCAAGTTCAAGCGTGTTGTGAAATGTACAAGGACATTATGTACGATCAGACAGGAGATTTTAATATGTCTACAGAACTTGTAGATTACAAACCATGGAAGATTCGTACAAATGAGCAAGCAGAACATTATCTTTTCTTGACACAAACAGCACAAGATGACATGAATAAACTTCGTCAAAGTATTGCGGATGGAATCAACATTCCTTCTTTGTGTGATGCTATTCAATCGTGTGTTCATATGATCAATGAAGGATATTTTCTTTTTGAAGAGGCATTGTTACAAAATCGTCCAGACATTGCCACATGGTTGTGGATTTATTATGGACTTGATCCAACGGTTCTCAAGAATGCGATTGTTGGTCATCCGTCCAACAAGGTTGTAGAATTTGTTTATTCTTTATGTATGTGATTCGTTCTACACACGAATAACTAAATTCTTTTTTTAATCATAATAAAAAGAATGACTCCTATATTTTTTGGGTTTGCTGTTTTTGGATTACTCGTGTTTGTTTATTTCGCATACAAGGTACCACAACAAAAATCTTTGTATGAAAGCGATGATTTGCCTATACCAGCATATACCGAAGACGAGTTAATTCCGGATACATGGGGAATACCAAAGACGCAGAGACACTATAGAGATTTGAAGGGTCCGGCTCCGTGTGTTAGATGTCGTAGTGACAATGGAAATTGTGAATGGGTATGGCCAAATGAATTGTGATATAAAATAAATACATATATAAAAATGTCTGTTGTTCCAAAGGGTCTTCCAGAGATTACTAAAGATGATAATACTTATCCTATCGTGTTATGGATGAAATGTCCATATATTGTTTGTTTTGTCAATTACGACATGAAGAAAAATGGCAAAATATCACTAAAAGAAGCCAAGGGTTTGAGTGGGAGAATATGCTATGAGATTAACGATTTTCGTCATAAAGGTGTTGTTCATTGTGATAACAGACTTTATTTTGGAACGGTTACGTATACCAAAAGTGGACATTTGAAACTTATTCAAACAAATAAAGGAATATTATATAACATGATTAAATAAAATGATGGAAATTGTCGTATCAGTGTTGATTGGTATTGTCGTGTTTATAGGTGTTATAGTCGTGCTGGTCTATATCCATTCTAAAAGTGAAGGTCAGGGATACAAAGAACCACCGTGTTCAGAGGTATCCCACGATGTGTCATGTCCAGAAGGATGTGTGTATGCCAAGTGTTCATCCGGAGTTTTTGACGAAGGAACATATACGTGTTGGAACGCAAATGATATAAATAATGGAAAATTAAATTCATGTTATTAATAAAATGGCATTTTGGGATGGAAATGAATATTTGATAATGGCTTTGACAGTCATAGTGATAGTAGTTGGTACGGTAGTTGTATGGTGGGTACAAAAACCAAAAGATGCGTCTGGGTACACAGATTCTTCAAGATTTTGTAAAAATTGGCTTAAATGTATTGATAAATGCGAAAATGGCGCCACACCAGAATGTGTAAATTGTTGTACAGACCAATAAATGAAATTTCATGTTGTTAATATGAAAACTTAAATATCATGAGTGTGATAAGCAAAGAACATTTAAGTAGAGCTTGTAGTAGAGGAGATTTAGAGTTGGTTAAGTATTCAATTAGTATAGGATGGGATCCTAATTTCTCTATTGTACGGGCGTCTAGAAATGGTCATTTAGAAGTAGTTAAATATTTAGTTAGTGTTGGAGGTAATCCTAAAACAGACGACAATGAACCTATTGTACAGGCGTCTGGAAATGGTCATTTAGAAATAGTTAAATATCTTGTTAGTTTAGGATGTAATCCTAAAGTAGATAATAATTATGCTATTCAATTAGCATCTTCCAAGGGTCATTTAGAAGTAGTTAAATATCTTGTTAGTATAAGGTGTGATCCTAAAGCAGGTTGGAATTGGGGTATTCAACGGGCATCACTAAATGATCATTTGAACGTAGTTAAATATCTTTTGGAAATAGGATGCGATCACAAAGAAATTAGTAAAAATATAAAATATGAAGCATTACATGATGTCAAAACCAGATTACTAACATTAACACATACTATTCCTAATCATACATACACTAAAATGGAAATATTAAAAGGGATAATTCCTTGTTTTGCTCAACATCAAATTATTAGTGTGCTTAAATGATTTTCATATTCAAAATATGAAAATAGAATAACCAAAATGAATAATGAATTGTATAACGCTTGTAAACAAGGAGATCTTGATGTAGTTAAATATTTAGTTAGTATTGGGTGTAATCCTGAAACGAAGGAGAATTTCGCAATTCAATTGTCGTCTAAACATGGTCATTTGGAAATAGTTAAATATCTTGTTAGTATTGGGTGCGATCCTAAAGCAGACGACAATTTGGCTATTCGATCAGCATCTAAACATGGTCATTTGGACGTAGTTAAATATTTAATTAGTGTGGGATGTGATCCTGAAGCAAAAGATAATTATGCTATTCGATATGCATCTTCTGATGGTCATTTGGACGTAGTTAAATATTTAGTTAGTTTAGGATGTGATCCTAAAGCAGACGATAATTTTGCTATTCAATTAGCATCTGAAAATGGTCATTTGGACGTAGTTAAATATTTAGTTAGTTTAGGATGTGATCCTAAAGCAGACGATAATTATGCTATTCGATATGCATCTTCTGATGGTCATTTGGACGTAGTTAAATATTTAGTTAGTTTAGGATGTGATCCTAAAGCAGACGATAATTTTGCTATTCAATATGCATCTTCTGATGGTCATTTGGACGTAGTTAAATATTTAGTTAGTTTGGGATGTGATCCTAAAGCAGATGACAATTTGGCTATTCAATTAGCATCTGAAAATGGTCATTTGGACGTAGTTAAATATTTAGTTAGTTTAGGATGTGATCCGAAAGCAGATGACGATTTGGCTATTCGTTGGGCATCACTAAAAGGTCGTTTAGATGTAGTTAAATATTTATTAGAATTAGGGTGTGATCATAAAAAAGTTGGTAAAAATATAAAATATGAAACATTACATGATGTCAAAATCCGATTACTAACATTAACACATACTATTGCTAATCATACATACACTAAAATGGAAATATTAAAAAGGATAATTCCGCATTTTTCTGAAAAACAAATCATGATCATATTAAAATGACTCCAACCGAAACATATCTTTTTTATGGTAGCATTGCCTCAGGTGTTTTGGCTGTTCTTCTATTCATAGGATATTTCTTCACTACTTCAGACACTGTCCTATCGAGAGGTACGATGGCTTTATTCATCTTATTCCTCCTTGGATCACTTGGATCTGCTGGAGTATATTACTACGAAAGAAAACAAGACGCATCTACGTACACTAACCCAAAACATGTTGATCACGATCATGTCACAATAGATAGAAATCCATGGATAATTCCTTTGAAAGGATGTATACATGCATAAAAATGACATTCATAAATAATTTATGAATAATTTTCAACATGTCTTTGACAGACGATCAACAATTTGCTTTTGATGAGATTATAGAATTTATAAAAGACGACAAGTATGATTTTTTCACCCTTAAAGGCAATGCGGGCACAGGGAAAACTTTTTTAACTAAGCGTATATCTGATTGGTGTATAGAAAACAACATAAAAATTGTTGGTATGGCTCCTACACACAAAGCAAAACGTGTGTTATCAAATTTCCTTAACAAGGATTCGTTTATGCCTATTCCATGTATAACTGTCGCAAAATTTCTCACAAAACAAAGACAACATTCTTACACAGGAACAAAAAACTTCAAAGGAGGAGACGCAAAAGACGCATCTTCCTACGATCTTTTTATTATAGACGAATGTTCTATGATTTCAGACAATGATGTTTCAAAAATCGTTGAAAACATTAAAAGATTCAAAAAGAAAGGATTGTTCATAGGTGATCCATGTCAAATACCCAACCCATGTCAGGCATATCAGAAAAACAAGGATGGGACAATCTCTAAAAAAGATTCTTCATCCTTTGATTTTGATTATGTACGTCTTTCAAAAATCGTAAGACAAGCCGAAGATAACGGAATGATACAAATATCTAAACTCTTTAGAAAAAGGATATGTGAAGAAAAAGACATTCCGAGGAAAAATGTTAAAGGTGTTAAATTTTATGAAGATCCTGAGGATTTTTATGACAAGATCGCACAAAAGTTAACATTGGATACGATGATGGATACACGTATTATCACTTACACAAACAGTTCCGTGAGAGCATATAATAAATTCGTGAGAGAAAATCTTGGCTTCAAAGAAAAATTTGTCGTTGGTGAATTATTGATGGGATATCAAAATATAGGATGGCCAACCCCTATAATTGAGAACGGTGAAGAGTATATAGTAAGAAATATCAGAGAAGTAGATAAATACATTGACGAATTTTGTTGTCGCGGATATCAAGTATATTTAGAAATTTGTAGTACGGGTGGTCATGTGGATGTGTTTTTTCCACACCTAACAGGAAAAGGAAATGTAAAAATGCTTCAAAAATTAAAACAATTGGCAGGTATCGTTAACCAAAAAGGATCTACCAAGGAAGATTTCAAAAAATATAGAAACCTAAAGGATCAAGTATTGTTTTTAGAAAATATTTACGAATTTGAAGGAGTAATCGTCAGTGAAGAATCCCTAAAACATAAACACCCAAAACTTTTTCGAAATGTCAATAATTATATAGATAACAAAACAAGAGAAATCATAAACACCAAAGACAAAATTAATGATATATATCCAGGTATCCTAACACAAAGAATCGATGACAACAAAGGTATATCAGAAAACGAACGGTTGGTTGACAAATTTTTAGTCATTGATATGGATATTTGCTATGGTTATGCAATTACTTGCCATAAATGTCAAGGCAGTACGTATAAATTTGTATTTATAGATGAAAAGAATTTTGAAAAACTTACTGATTGTTGGAATGACAAATATCAAGCATATATAAATGGAACAAAAGAAAAGAATCAACTAAAATATGTTGCTTATACAAGAGCATCAGAAAAAGCATATGTGTTGTATTGATTTCATATATATTATATATGAAAATTAATCGCTTCACACAATTATCGACATGCCAAGGCAACTTTTCCTGTAAAGATATTATTACAGTCTACATCATACAATTCAAAACCTTCTAAATACTTTTGTGTGAAATATTCCAAGGCATCGTCCATCGTTATATGTTCTTCCAATTCAAGTGTCCCAGCGCCTGTTGCATCGTACACCATATATTCCAGATGATCGTCATGTAATGACACTTGTCCCTTAACCCACACAGTATTGAATTTCTTATCAATATCGGAAGGTCTTATTTCAATACCTACTTTGAATGATTCATCAGAAGGTACGGACTCTATAAACTCTTTGATTTTCATTTTTAGTGAAGCGCGATAAGTTCTTTTTCTAATATTACCATTCATCTTACATATCTGGGATATCTTTTTGGATATAGGTTGTGCGCACATCATGTACAACGTCTCGTCGTCCAATCTTTCAAGGAATTCAATGATTTGATGGTTGGAAAGATTTTCCAAAGGAAACTCCATTTTATATTACATAATTTTTTATACATTAATAAATGCACGATTCTGGAATTTGTCTTCCATGTGGTCACACCCCAACTTTTATATATCCTTGCATATCCGGCGGTAAGCCGAAGGAAGGATATTGTACCAACGAATACGCCTTTGATCCTTCAAAGAAACCATTTGACCCTGCAAAAGGTCTCGGTCCAGCAATGCCACCAACCAAAACAACTCCACTTGTCCCTCTTACAAAACCATACGAATATCTTATTTATATTGCTGGGGGTGCTGCAGTTTTGATGGCTGTTACTTTATTGGCATCTTTTATGGTAAGCGGTCAAATAGCAACGGTTCTTGGTGTCGTTGCCGGTCTATTGTTTGTTGTTGCTGGAATCTCTGGTGGATACTATGAATACGAGACGGCACAAAAATATAAATCTTCATGTGGATGTTAATTTGTGTGAAAAGCACGAATAATTTCATATGTAACATATGAAAATATTAAATATGGGTTACATCACAACTAACCTTGGACATCTTGTTTTCTTTCATAGTAATATACACCAGCAGATCCAAGTGATCCTAAAGCAAATAAAACTGTAAGAGTCAATGTTCCTTTTGAAAGGAATGTGTTTGTTGTCGTAGATAAGTATCCAACAAAAGATAAGATGGCGAGAACACCTGAAACAATGGCGCCATAAAAGAGATAAGTTTCTGTTTTTGTTAATGGAGTTGAAGACATTTTTATAAAGATGTCTATAAAATTTTAATTATTTGCGTACTCTTTCCTTAAATTCTTCAAAGGTTTCTCCTCCTCGTTTGACAGGAACCTTTTTCTTATCTTTCTTTTTCATTGCTTTCTCAATCGCTCTCTTTTCTTTTCGTTTAAACATATGAGTATCTTTTCCAATAATATCAATCGGAGGAGGAAGCCAAAATTTCCATCCAGCACGTATAGCATCATTTCTCATATCGTCAACCTCCTGTAATCCGTGAAGCATTCCACTACGAACCACATTTCCTTGCTTGCTCTTTTCCACATAAATATATTTGTTTTTTACACGTTGGTCTCTTTCATTGACATACCATGTAAACGAAAGAATGTTACCAGTCATATAATCAGTATAATGAATGGGGATTTCATCTTCTCTTGTCACTGTTCCAAGGCGTCTTTTGGTAGTCGTCATTTAAATTACATCAATTATTTTAAAGTGGAAACGTAAACTTTCTTTGGAGATTTCTTCTTTTTACACATCTCTTCCAATTTCTTTTTACCCAATTCCGAAACAGTTTTAGGAGTTTTATCCGATACTCTTTTTGATGGTCGACAATAAGGATATTTACGTACATTTGATTCCTGACGACCACAAGGTTCATATCCTCTTCCCTTTGGTTTACAAACATTAACCCATTTCTCTTTATACCACCGATCTAAATCACCCTCCTTCTTTCCTGAATACGTTCCGCCTTCCCTTTTATATTCTGAAACAACTTGTCCAGATGCGTATGCTGAAGGCCATGTTTTAACTCTCTTCTTGACACGGTCACGAACTTTCAAATACAACACCTTATCATCGATTTTTGAAGGAAGAGAATTGTATTCTTTGAGCCGATTTTCCAAATCCTTTTTAGAACCAGAAGTTTTTAAACCTAACGATTTAAGTTTTGATTTAAAATCTGTAGTAGACATTTTTATAAAATGTTTTATATTCATTTCGCGGAATTGCTAAAAGACGATCTCACATAATATATGATTATGACGATTACTATTATGGCGACAACAACTCCTACTATCGTAAATATTCCTTCAGTGCTTGTAAAAAACTTTGCTATGCCGGCGAAAAAGTTTGACAGTCCAGATGATACACACGGACCAGCAAAAGGATTACTCTTACACAAATCGTCTTTTTGTGTTTTAACGTATTCATTCACAAAATTTGTAGGATCTTCATATACACTTCCCGTAATTGGTTGAATAGACAATATCGCATTGTTGTTTGTATTGTGTTTAGTCGCCCATACACCACCTCCGCCTGCAGCAGTTATGTCAGCATTATCACCTCCTATGAGAACCTGTGATATTCTAATATTATCACCAAAACAAACCGGACCGGTTTTATCTCCTGTAACGTCGCCTGTGACTGTAAACGTTTGCCATTTTGTGTCACTACAATTTCCTGAATCGTCTACACCACTACACGTTCCAGCACCGCATTGCATATATTTATTCGTTGCTGGACAGTAAAGTTGTACTTTATCACCATAGTTGATTGTCGCTGAAGAATCTACACACCCTTCTTTTTTGAATACGAATTGAAACGAACTTTCTAAAACTTCTTTGCTGAGTGTGACACGATCAAACGTTTCAAGATTTCCTCCAACACTTTGTAAAAATGAAAAATTCCCCATGTCAGAAGATATCCAATTTCTCGCCCATAATGTAAAAGGTGTATTCACACATATAGGATGTAACACCTCACGTCTCATCGTTCCGTAAACACCATTCAAATCACTAAAGCAACTATACGATGAACAATTTTTACCCGATCCACCTGACCCCCCACTTGATGGATTAGTAAAAACTGATCCTGTCACAGGTAATATCATCAACACAGCATTATCATTGCTATCGTGTATAGTTGCCCATACAGCACCTCCATCTGCTGGAGTGATGTCAGCATTGCCAACCACAACCTGCGATATTCGAATTTGCTGGCCAAAACACAAAGGACCGGTTTTCATCCCTGTGTCTGCAGTTACTCTAAAAGTCTGCCAAGCATCCTTTGAACACTGAAGTGATTTATCTACACCACCACATCGCCCACCACCACATTGAATATATTTTCCAGTAGCAGGACAGTAAAGTTGTAAATGATCTCCATAATTTATTGTTGGCGAATTATCCGCACATCCTTCCTTTTTGAAAACGAATTGAAAATGAGAATCCAATTGTGTACCATCCACGGTAACATCGTTTACTGTATTTAAATCGTATCCGTTAGCCTTTAAAAACGTTGCTTTTCCTGGAAGGGCAGTCCAGTTAATTGCTTGTAATGTGAATGGTGTATCTACACAAATGGGTGTCATTACTTCTGGTCTTTTTCCATCAGCCGAATCATAACATTTATATGTTGAACATGACATTTTTATTTGTAAGGATATAAAAAATCATAAATATAACTATCATTAATAAGAAAATGAGATGGACATTCTCACTAAAGATATCAATATATTCGTTTCACAAAAAGGAATTGTGAAAGATTCAGTGGTTGAAAGTGTGTTTAAAGGAAAAGATCATCTGTATTATAACAAATCGGAACTTTGTATGTATGAAAAATCATTGATATGTGTGAAGGATGATGTTGGATATCTGTGTAGATGGGAGAATGATAAAACCATAATCATGTATAGATGCAAAGATAACTGTAAAGTAGTTTTTCTTAACGATTTAAAAGAAATAAAAACAATGTATATCAAAACTGATGAAGGTGTTTCCATATTTAGTATGCTCATGGATTATTATGATCTGGAAAATAACATTGTATATAACAGCCTCCACAAGAAAAAACTAAAAGATTTTCTTTTTTAAACAAAAAGAAATTAATCTTCACACGGTGTTTCGTAGTTACGCTCATATAGCGGTCCATAACAATATTTTATCTCTTCGCCCTTTTTTATATTCCTTGATGCTCTCAGTTTATAAATAACTGTATCGCCTTCCTTTAGTGTTCTTCGTGTGCGGTATGTCTGTTTTAGATTTATATCTATATAAGCATTTCCCTCTTCGCCTTCAGAAGGTTCGTTGGCAAAATATCCCCAATATGGAATACCTCTACACGGAGGAGGTAGTGATTCCAAAGTCAAATCGCCTATGAGTGTTCTGCTCTCATTTCCTTTTGGAGTGTGTATAGTGAATGTATACATGTTGTTTGTTTTGCTTTTGAATCCGTCAAGTTTAAAAACCGTCATTCTATAGTAGGCTATAATAGAATTTTTATTTATGGGTTTTGTTGCGAATAACGAAACACCTTTAAACTTGTGTTTTTTAATGGTTACTTTTAACCCTCTCGTATCGGTATTTCTCATGATATACTTTGGGTCAAGAATTTTCTCAAACTCTGGTCTCATTTATCAATACATAAATTTTTATATTACAAAATGTTTTAACACAAACGCTATAGACATCAACAAGCAATCCGCTACATCATCTCCCTTCTTCATCTTTTCCATATACTCCAACATTTTCTTATCGCCTCTCAATTCATATATTTCCTTTGCTTTTTCCACAGACCACTTTTTCCTTTGAGGCTTTCCCCACGACGTCAACATTCTCAACCCTTCCTTGTTCACCATTAGGCTTTCCTTTGGACACGCCAATAATGCCGTCTTATATTTTGAAGGAGTGTATACAGGTTTACACGAAGGAATGTTCAATAACAACCATGTAAAACAACATTCAGCAAGCATCAATGCTGGCTTGTTTACGACTCCTGCCTTGGGGTTGTAATATTGTTCTTCTATAGCAATGTGATCACAAGTTTTCAAAATTTCTTTGTGTTCTTCTAAAAACTTGAAAAGGTTTTTTCGTGTTTGAATGACAAGACCATCTGTATTTCCCTGATTAGGGTCATACAACTCAAGATGTTCTGTAGAACACTCTTTGTAATATTGATTCAAATATCCCTTCAATGTTTCTGAATGCTGTCTTCCTTCCTTTATCTTTTCCTTCTCAGGCAATTTCGAATAAAGACGTACAAGATTTTTCAATGCGGAGTTTCTTACTTTTTCTATAATCATAGCAAAATTTCGTGTTCCTACATCAAATATGGCTATCCTCATTTAACTATATTCATTATATTAAAGATGTCGATTGTAATATTAGAATCTCCTTATTCAGGTGACATCCAACGTAATATAGCATATGGTCAAAGGATTATGGCTGACTCAAGAGAAAGAGGTGAGATCGTGATTATGCCACATTTGTTATGGACACAACATCACGAAGCGCCTAATCATTTTGTTTCAGATTACGATGAGAAATACGAAATTAAGAATTGTGGAAGAGAAAAATCGTTGGAACAAATCAAGATCTTGAGAACGATTGCTGACAAAGTTATATTTTACACAGATTATGGAATGTCATCGGGTATGGTTCACGGATTGGAAGACTGTAAACAACGTAACATTGAATATGAATTTAGAACAATTGGCAATCTTCATCTCGACGAACAAAACAAGTTGGTCAGGGTTTAATTATATTCATTATATTAAAGATAATGAATTTGTCCGTACGAGGAAAGTTTTTCAACGTTAGATGTGATGTTCTCAAAAAGTCTCCATACTTTGATAAGTTAATCGAATGGGATGGAGAAAGTGAGATGGAAATTGATAATGATCCTGACGAATTTGAACAGTTTTTGAAATTCCTTGAAGGAAAAGAAGATCATCCTGGAGTGTTGGGAGATTTTTATATGGTAGGGTCAGGAAAACCATCCATAAGCAACGAAAAAAATGTTGTAGAAAATGCAATGAAACCGTATGACATTCAAAAACCTAATCATAGTTATGACGCTATCTACATGTATTGTTATGGTTCCACTACACTGTTTATGAAACATCCATACTCACACCTAAGCGAAGATTCATCAAGAGATACACGAATTATATCATGTGATATGAAATCTGGTACAGTAGATTGGATTAAAAATTTTAGAATCGTCACTAACAGAAAAATAAAACATGTGAAAATAACAAGCAAGCGTGAAGATAAAACGTTAATAATATTTGACGAGCCAAACCACGAATATATGTCTGAAAATCTAAAATATATACCAACATTGTACTGTAGAAATGTCCATGGCGAACATATTACTTTCGAAGTTGAACTTTGCCAAGGAACATTTGACCCGTGGGTACAAATAATATACGACGCTTATATATCCATCCCTGCGATCAAAAAACAACTCATGAAGCCATCAGAATATTATATACATAACATACACGAAACAACATATACAAATATCGATGAACTTCACGAAAGTCGGATAGACGATTATCACATAGATTATATTACTCAATCTTATGTACCCAATCATGGAAGTATAAGTATATATGAATACAAAAATTATATAGGCAAAACATCAAAAATTTACTTTGACAATCTTGGTCGCACAAAATTAAAATATTATGATATCTACATTTCCAAAAAATACGGTCCTATAAAAATTATGGTTATGTTTGGACAAAATATGGTTCCCTTTTGTGATCTAAATGACATTATTTCCACATATAATTGTGACGTGGACGACGGAAAATGTTATCGTTTATGTATAAATGTTGCGTGGACAACAGTCGAAAATATGCATTTGATTTTAGATAAGGATGTAGACGTTTGGATTAATGATTATAAAGTATTGACACAATATTAATCTTCGTCATCATCTTCACCGTTATTACGAAGAAGATCAGTACCACGTGGAGTCGTAATCTTGAATCCCTCTGAGTATTTCTTTGCCAAAAATTTAGGAGCAAAATCAATCACTTCTCTCAAACTTCCCGACATAATAATTCTGGCATGTGGTCTTGTTGTTTCATTCCCGCTTTCATCTGTAGTAAACACAAATTCTTTCACATCGTACTCCATATTAGTATTCAAATACACATCATATGTAATATAAAACCAGTTATCGCCACTAAATGCTACTGGAGATACATTACTGTCTTTAGTACGTGAATATTCTGCCACAACAAGATTCCAATTATATGGCACACGGTCGAGATCGTAAGATTTTTCCAAAAGTCTTATGATTATAGATTTAAGTTTCTCCTTTTTACTTGCTTCCTTGACTCTGGCAACCAAATTACCGTTCATTTTACATATCTTATATACACGTTTAGAAATAGGGTTAGCGCACATAGTGTACAGCGTTTCGTCGTCGAGTCTCTCCAAAAATTCTATTGTTTCATAATCTGTAAGTCCTTCAAATGGGAACGACATTTATTATGAAAATTAATATTTATAAAGAAATTTCTTTACCTTTCTCCAAAACATCCTCAAAAATTACATCTGACCCTTCCAATTTTTGTATCTCTTCGCCTCCGGGTTTATAAAACAAAAAAGTTGGAAAACCAACAATCTGTCCTTCTTTGAGACTGTCGTTTATTCTGTTGTACTGCGCATAATTCTCTGATTGATCGTCTACAGTAAAAGTGTGAACATTCATGAAAAGCAGACGGCTTCTTGCCTTTTTCCACATTGGCATTACGGCGGTACAATGTGGACACGTAGAGGACTTGAATAAAATAGCCGTGGGTTTTTTGGTGTTCTTTAATCTATATGGATGTAATTCATCAAAATCAGAAGCCTTTAGTTCCATTTTATATATATATTTACAAAGTTTTAAATCTTTTCGGTCCAACTCTTTTAATTTCGACATTAAACTTTCTTTCAATTTCCTCTATACTGTCTTTGAGTGTTGGTTCTCCCCATAACAACCATCTACTCCAGAACCCTGCTGTTTTGATTCCCGATTTCTTCCAATTTTCTCTCGATTTGTGACGAGATATATACATCTTTTTACGTTCAGGGTCTTTATGTTTTGTATAGTCAGACATTCCCTCCGCACCAAAATGAATCGTTTTTCCATCCACCCAAACCATATATTTCTTTCCTTCTCTTGTGGATTTTGAAAGATAGATTGGTTCCATTTATGTTACAAAATAAAAATGATTATAAAATTAGTAACATTTTAGTTTGTCAAAATGTTAAAGATTGAAACATTGGCTGAATATGAAGACAAGTTCAACAAAAACCCCATGCATACCTTGGCTAAAAACGCTGTAACATCTGTGGGCGCACAAAACGCATCGTTGGATAACACCAAAGCAAATATGGTATCTCACGTATTTTTAAATTCGTTAAAACCACATAATCATCGTGTAACAAACCAAGAAAGTTCTGGAAGGTGTTGGATGTTTGCTGGTCTCAACATTTATAGATATTTGTTAATTCGTGCTATGGATCTTGAAAGGTTTGAGTTTTCAGAGACATATCTTTTCTTTTATGACAAATTGGAGAGAGCCAATTACATTTTACAATATTTTATTGATAATCCTAACGCGACACACGAAGATCGAAATGCTATTCTTGTTCTCACTGACCATTATGGAGATGGTGGATATTGGAATTTCTTCTCTAATCTTATTGACAAGTATGGCTTGGTTCCTAAAGAGTGTATGGAGGAGACGTATCACAGCGGATGGAGTGAAGAGATGAATGGAATTTTGCGCGGACATATTGTATCGTGTGTGAATCAAATGATGAAAACAAAAAACAAGGAAAAACTAAAGGATGAAACGATGGAAAATATTTATAATTGTTTGGTGAAATTTTTGGGTCAGCCTCCAAAAAAATTCAATTGGTATTTTGAAAACAATAATCATGAAAAGAATGCCATCACAAATATGACACCACAATCTTTCTACGGAATGGTTAAAGCCGTCAATGCCAAAGATTTTGTTGTCTTGGTCAACATTCCTGACAAGGAATACTACAAAACATACCAAATCAAAGATCAAAATAACATGGTTGGTGGAAATGAATGTGTCATTTTGAACCTTCCCATTCACGAATTGAAGAAATATGCTTCCAAGTCCATTGACAAGGGTGTACCTGTATGGTTTGCTGGAGATGTGAGCAAGGGATTTGGATATCATAAAAGTGTTCTCGATGAAGATATTTATGACACGGATCTCCTTTTTGGAAAACAATATAAATGGACAAAGGGTGAGAAGTTGAGGTTGAGGTATACAGTCGCCAATCACGCTATGACACTAACGGGAGTCAACTATAACAATTCAGGACAACCTTTTTCATGGCAAGTTGAAAATTCATGGGGATATTATGATCACGAATCTCCAGGTTTGGATGGTTTTCTTACTATGAGTAATAGTTGGTTTGAAAATAATTTGGTTCAAATCTCTGTAAACAAAAATTTTCTTTCACGCAATATCTTGAAATGTTTAAAGTTAAAACCAGTATTGTTGGAACCATGGGATTATATGGCTCCCGCTTTGAAGGTAGAATGATTTCATATTTTGTAATATGAAAAATTACAATATTGTCCATCCTTTTCCAAGTAAGTTTGTATGTGCTGATTGTGCTGGCGCCGTAGAGCCTCCGATAGTACCAACAGGAGTGTTTGTCCAAGTAACACCATTTATACTATTTGCAAAATCGTCAAATGTTATTAATGCATTGTCGTATTGTGTTTGTTGTATACCACTACCATTCAAGAATTCATCAGCATTTAACAGACTTCCCATATTCCAATTTTGTATATCAGGATTTGCGCTCGTAGCATTTATAAACATATAAGACACATCTTCAACATTACCAACTGACCATCCGGATACGTTAGGCGCAGTGGCGGATGCTTCGGCAAACATATAAGTCATATTAGTTACATTAAATGTGTTCCATATGTTTCCACTTGTTGTTGTAACAGGTTGTGCATTTGTTGCATACGCAAACATATAAGACATATCTTCTACTTGCGAAGTGTCCCAGTTAGTTGTGTTTGGTTGTGCATTTGTTGCTTCGGCAAACATATAAGACATATCTGTGACTGATCCTGTATTCCATATGTTTCCACTTGTTGTTGTAACAGGTTGTGCTAATACAGCACTTTCAAACATTCCTCGCATGTTTGTTACATTTGATGTATCCCATCCTGATGTATTTGGTGTTGCTACTGATGCCCCTCTAAACATATAAGACATATCTTGTACAAGCGAAGTGTTCCAGTTCAAAGTATTAGGTGTTGCTGCTATTGCTCCAGCAAACATATAAGACATATCTTGTACTTGCGAAGTGTCCCATCCTGATGTATCTGGAGTTGCTGATTGTGCGTTGTCAAACATATGACTCATATCCAGAACATTTGATGTAATCCATCCTGATGTATTTGGTGTTGCTGCTATTGCTCCAGCAAACATATAAGACATATCTTGTACTTGCGAAGTATTCCATCCTGATGTATCTGGAGTTGCTGATTCAGCCCCGGCAAACATATAAGACATATTTTGTACTTGCGATGTATTCCATATGTTTCCACTTGTTGTTGTAACAGGTTGTGCTAATACAGCACCTTCAAACATTCCACGCATGTTAATGACATTTGACGTGTCCCAGTTAGCCGTATTAGGAATTGCTGATGTCGCACCAGAAAACATTCTTTCCATATAGATTACATTTGACGTGTCCCAGTTTGTTGTGACAGGGTTTGCTGATGTTGCATCAAAAAACATAAAAGACATATTTTCAACTAATCCTGTATTCCAGATTGTTGTATTAGGGGTTGCTGCTATTGCTCTTTCAAACATCCCTTTCATTGTTATAACTTTTGATGTGTCCCAGTTTGCCGTGTCAGGCGTGGCTACTGTTGCCCCAGCAAACATATATGACATATCTGTTACAGATCCTGTATCCCAATTAGTTGTATTCGGATTTGCTGATGTGGCATCCAAAAACATATTAGACATATTTTGTACTTGTGACGTATCCCAGTTAGCCGTGTCAGGGTTTGCTTGTGATGATCCAGCAAACATAAAAGACATATCCGTTACATTTGATGTAACCCATCCTGATGTATTAGGTGTAGCAGACGTCGCCCCTTCAAACATATATGACATATTTGTAACGTTTGAAGTATCCCATTTAGAAACATCTGGATTGGCATATGTTGCCTGAGAAAACATATTTGACATATTAGTTATAGTCGTTTCAGGTGTATCCTGAGCACTAAATGTTGTAATACTTGTATTTTGTATAAAGTTTAATTGTTTCAACCCAACTTTTCCAAATTGAACAACATCAATTAACTTTTGTCTGAATATAGGAAATTGAAGTATATCATTATCCCAAATTTCTATTCTACCCATTATGGTCACAGTATATTCTCCTGGAATAGTATACGTGTGGGTAACAGGTTCAGCAGATGATGTTATTTTGTTAAATGTTCCATCACCCCAAAGAACATAAAAATCAACTTCTCCAAAAACAGGCAATTCTATTAATTCGTTCTGAGTTGTTGTTTTCCATACCGTAATAAAATTATTAGGAGTGTTTTGAATGTTTTCGAAAAATATATTTCTATTAAGTCTTTCATCTCCACAACAAGGTTTGGTGTAACCTAAAGCAACGGGTTTTTTGAGAACCCAACATCTATCTTTACAAGACTTTTTAGTTTTACTAAAATAAGTCATGTTTGCTGTATCACATGGATAAGACATTTTATATAACACATTATTTTTTTATTTTAATCCATACTTTTTCATCAAAACGTCATATGTTTTCCAGAACTCAGGATCGTGGTCAGGATCCTCATATCTGCCATCCCGAGGTCCTTTTCCCCTTATAATATGTGCGATCTCATGTACCAAAACTTCTTCGTCCCATGTAAAAGGATTTAAATAAATTTGTCCATCAAGAACCATATTGTGAAAAGATGGAAGTATGGGATATGGGGACATTTCAACAGCATCTCTCCATCTAATGATTGTGAGCGTCAAAAAAATGAGAACAAACAACATTATTATTGTCATAATCAACATCACTCTTTACAAATGGGGATATTAACATTTAGAATTATTGACTGGCACGTCGAAGAGATTAAAGATGTTGAGATGGTTGTTCATTTGAGCGGACTTACTATTGATAATAAACAGGTATATTGTAAAGTTTTAGGATTCAAGCCACATTGTTATTTAGAACTTCCATTATCAGTAAAATGGACAAACTCAAAAGCACAAATGTTATTTGAGTTTGTACAGAAAAAGTTAAAGGAATGTCCGCCAGAAACATACAAACTCGAAACCAGAATGCTTAATATGTATTCTTTAAAAAGAAGATTCCTAAGAATAGATTTTAACACAAAAAGTACATATAGACATCTTTCAAATACATTAAGATGGAAATGGAATGTTCCTGATCTTGGTGAATTTGAACCAGGAACGTTTAAACTTCATGAACAAAACATCAATGATGAGATAAAAATGGGTGTACAAGCAAACATTGATATGGCTGGATGGGTTGACGTGAAACCTTTAAAACTTGATACAGAGGAATATCCCAAGAATTTTTCATATTGCGACCATAGTGTATATGTACACATCAAAAACGTTAAGAGGTCTACCAAATACACAAATGACGATCAAGTCGATCCTTTGATTTGTGCTGCTGATTCAGAATTGCATTCCATAAATAGAAAATCAAAATCACCAACACCAGAAGTCGAAGGAAATGTGATGACAATATATACTTTGGCATTTGGTAGGTTATCACAACCATTGGAAGAATGGGATGTTCATACAATATCTTTGTTTGATTGTGAAGCGAAACAGGGTGTAGTCCATGATTGTCAAGGAAATGAAAAGAAATTTATCAAGATGAAAGCAAAACTCATCAAGAAATACAAACCTGATGTGTTTACAGGTTATAATATCAATGGGTTTGATTGGGGAGCGTGGCTTACAAGAGCAAAGATCAATGGTTTGATAGATTCCACGAAAGCATACACAGAAATTCCTGAATGTTTACATATGGGAAAACTTAGAAATGGTGGAGATTTCGTTAAAGATATCGGATGGGCATCGAGTGCGCGAGGAAAACAAGAAAAGAAATATGTCAAGATAATGGGTGTTTTGAATTTTGATCTATTCAACGAAATATCGTTCAACTATAAATTGCCAACATACAGTTTGGGGCACGTATCTACAAAATTTCTTGGTGGAGAAACAAAGGATGACATGCCATATCAACAAATGTTTATTCTGTATGATATGATTTCTTCGGTTATGAGACCACATTTAGACGGAATACAATTGGATTATGACACAGCAAGGAAATTGATGTTGACTCACATATCAAACAAAGAAATGCTTAGAATCCCAAATCAAGTGAACCATCCAGCAGATATGGTTGACGAAATTAATAATACACAAAAATATAGCAAACTTATGAAAATATCACAAAAATATTGGAAACTTATGGTCGACTACTGTATCCAAGATACAATTTTGGTGCCAAAATTAATGGCTAAATTAAATAGTTTGATATCTTTGTGGGAAAATGCTAATATTTGTAAAGTTCCTGCCTCTTTCATATATGACAGAGGACAGCAAGTCAAAGTCACCGCACAAATAATCGAAGAGACATATAGAAAGGGATATGTCTTTTCATATGTAGATAGAAATGAAGAAGTTGAAGACGATGATGACGATAGTGATGATGATAGTGACGATAAAGCCAAGAAAAAGAAAAAGGCAAAATACCAAGGCGGTGCCGTTATGAAATCTCAGCCCGGTGTTCATGAACGTGTAGCAATTTTAGATTTTGCATCACTATATCCCAGCATCATGAGATCCAAAAATATGTGTTACACAACTTATAGACTCAATAACGATACACGCGTCACAGATGATGAATGTTACATCGCTCAATGGTCAGAACACAAAGGATGTAAACATGATACATCAGGAACAAAAAGAGATAATATCTTGTGTGGTGATAACAAATATAGATTTGTTAAACCTGTAGAAGGAAAACCAGAAACACATGGAATATTACCACGCATATTGACAAATTTACTAAACTATCGTGCTTCAGTTAAAAAAGACCTCAAAGTTGCCAACACCAAATACAAAGAAATAATGTTGATCGCACAAAACCAAGAATTGTCCAAAGAACAAAAATACGAAATGTTGAAAGAGAAAGTAAATGCTTCCATTTTAGATTCTCGCCAATTGGCTATAAAGGTGTCGGCCAACTCGATTTATGGATACACTGGTGTAAAAGCAGGAATGCAACCATGTGAAGCGATAGCAGCATCTGTTACATACTATAGTCGTATGTTCATCAAAGAATCGGAACGTTTAGTGTGTGAAAAATGGCCAAACGCTGAAGTTATATATGGGGATTCTGTTTCAGGCGATACACCTTTATTATTAAGAGATAATAATGGAGTTATCCATATAAAAACTATAGAAACTCTTTCCAATGAATGGGAATCGTATGACGTTTTTAAAGCAGGACAATCAAATCGTAAAGACAAACAACAAGCAATGGTAGAATATGAATCGTGGACAAGATCAGGATGGGCAAAAATAAAAAGAGTTATTAGACACAAATGCAAAAAGAAAATGTATCGTGTAAATTCGAGATTTGGTTGTGTTGATGTCACAGAAGATCATTCGCTATTAGACGCGGAAGGCAACAAAATCAAGCCTAATGAGTTGGGTGATCGAGAATTATTACATTCCTTGCCACCAATAAAAAATATGTATGCGAGTAATCCTATCATACTAAAAGATTTTTCAAATGATGGTCAAGTACCCGTATACGATGAAAACCACCAAAAATGTTTAATATATTCGCTCGATTATATGTTAGAAAAAGGTTATGAAATCGAGGATAACGATTTAATTGTGTGTAATAGCAAATTAGAAGCGTTAGAAGTGTATCTCAAATTAAAGCAATTATATCCCGATACTGAATATTATGTTACAGACGATTTGAATATTCGCAAAGGAATCAGAAATTTTAATAGTGTTGTGGAATTAGAAAGAGACACAGAGGAATTCGTTTATGATTTAGAAACAGAAGATGGTACTTTTCACGCAGGTGTGGGCAGTCTTATCGTTAAGAATACCGATTCAATATTTGTGGTATGGCACGGAGCCACATTAGAAGAGACGTTTGATTTAGCAAGGGAAGCAGCAGAATATTTAACAAATAAACTTCCTGAACATATTGTTATGGAGGATGAAAATGTTTATCATCCATGTTTGTTGATTACAAAAAAGAAGTATGAATATTTTGTTGTTGATCGTCATGGCAATGTTTTGAAGGAGGATAGTAAGGGTTCGATGAAAGCCAGAAGAGACAATTGTGATTGTGCGCGTTACATTTACACAAAAGCAAAAGATTCCATTATGGCTTTGAAACCTTTTGAAGAGACAATATATGAAATCAATGAAGGTATCCTTGATATGTTTAGATATCGTTATCCTTTGAAGGATTTCGTTATTTACAAAGGTTTGAGTAAGGATATCGATGATTATGCAGCAAAATCTGGTCATGTAAGATTTGCCGAAAGATTAAAAGAAAGAGGAAATGATGTAAAAGCAAATACTCGTTTGGAATATGTAATGGTAAAAACAGATGACAAAAATGCAAAATCTGGTGATAGAATGGAGGATTGGAGTACTTTTTTAATGACACGATTCATCGAAGGACAACAATTGGATTTCGTGTATTATATCGAACACAATCTCATAAACCCCATCACAAAAATTCTAAACATTGCATATCCGAATCAAGAAAAAGATTATTTTAAACCAAAGGAAAGATTTGAGTTGGCTATGCAGTGTCTACTCAAACCAAAGTGGGCTACACTATTAAAAGGTCTTCCGTTGAGACAAAAAGCAGAATATATAATTAAATATTCCAAAAATAGGAAACTTAGAAATGCAGCATTGGTATTTTATTCTAAATGGATTTTAGATACGTTACATAGAAAACACAAACAGCCATTGAGATATAGAAAAAGGCCAGGAAATGGAAAAAGTGTGGTATATCAAAATGATAGAGTCATCTCTGATATCTCAAAATATCATATGTGGTGGAGCGATGTTGTCAGAGAGATTAAGATATGGAAAAATTATGTTAAACTCAAACATATAAAATCATAATAAAATAAAATTATGATAGTAAATGAGCACATATGAAAGAATTCAACCCGCTGTTTTTGCGGGTGCAGCACAATGGTTGGCTTTACATGCTTATGCAGCAGCATATGAACCTTCTAAAGAGACTAAAAAGGCTGCCATCGATTATATATATGCTATAGGAAAATTGTTTCCATGTAAGAATTGTAGAGGTCATTATCAATCTTTTTTAGACACTAACGATGTAAGACTTTATTTGGACAGTGCTGATAGATTTTTTCTATGGACATACATGTGTCATGACGGAGCAACAAGAGCAAAAGGTGAGACCTCACCCGATTACTACGAAACCAAACGATTTTACTTTGAATCATTACACGGCCAATGTGATAAATGTGGTTAAAAAAGATATTTAATATAAATGTCACGATACATTGAGGTCAACGGTATAGTTCTTGATCTCAAAAAGATTAAGGATGTGTCCATTTCCGGATATTATATAAAGGTAAAACAAAAACACAAGTTGTTATTTACTAAAACCATAACCATTCCATGTAAAGAAGCACATATAGCATATGAAGGTATCATGGAAGAAATCAAAATGTATAAAAAATCCGTATAAAGATAATTTTCTTGATAAATGAGTGGGAAAACTTCTTTAGAAATGGGAGATTTTATGCCAAGCAAATTTTCCATGGTACATGCAGCGGTAGATATCGTTTTGATCGTCGGTGTTACTGTATGGCTCAACGGAAAGATAAATGCAATCAGTGTAGAGAACAAAGACGCTGAAATTTTAGAATTGAAGAAACAAAATGATATTTTAAATCAAAGGTTGCAAAGAGTAGAACAAATCCTACAGCAACTATTGCAAGGTCCTCCACCTCCAGTACAACATCCCGTACAAGAACCTGAAAAGAAGAAAAAGAAGAAGAGAAGATCTTCACCAACACATAGCGAAGAAGAAGAATCAGACGAAGTTTCAGAAGTAGTATTAAATGAGTGATTACGAAAGTGACGACGAACAATTATACGACGAAGAATCCCTTTTGGAAGCAGACCTGTGGTCTAAAAAGATGGAATTAGAAGACGAGGCCATTGATAATTATCATAGAATGCAAGACGAATATAAAAATTTACCTGACATTTTCACATATATAAAATGGTTTTTCGCCAAGAATGGTCATTCTTACGATAACTTGTCTTCCATTGACTATAAATATCTACCTTCCGTCGAAGCAATTATGGCTCATGAGAAATAAAACTTTTCATATTTTAAATATGAATACTTTACTTTTTCATACACTGTTTGACAGCCTCTCTAATTTTATTCTGTCCTGCTCCTCGTTTAGACAACTCTTCCTTTGTCTCTACATATGATGAATCATCGTCGTCATCGTCATCACCTGTGATTATTGAAACTTCATCGTCATCACTCTCATCATCACCTCCTGTGATTATTGAAACTTCATCGTCATCGCTTTCATCGTAACCAGTAATCATTGAAATTTCATCAAATTCAGGAGAAGCAAATGGGTCAAAGGTACCCGTTTCATCGTCATCATCAAACTCAGGAGAGGCAAATGGATTAAACGCTTCGTCTTTACGAGCATCCAAAGCAATTTGTCCTGCAACTTTTGATGATCCGTCTAATACTACAGCACCAACTTGTTCGATTTTTGATTTGGTTCCAACAACATATTCTGATCCCTTGACACCAATGTTCTTTTTGAGAACCTTCTTTGTAATAGGAACACACTCTTTCTGATCCGCATCATAAACCTCCGAAGCATCATCACATGATACATCAACATCACGACGTGGCGAACGTTGTGGTGAACGTTGTGGCGAACGATGTGGTGAACGTTGTGGCGAACGACGTGGTGAACGTTGTGGAGAACGGCGTGGTGAACGGCGTGGAGAATCCATGTGTGGTGTGACAAAATCGTCATCATCAACATCATATCTCAAACCATATTTTGCCATGATCTCTTCAAGTTCAGCAGATGTTCCCAAATATTCCTTACCGCCAATCTTCTTGATTTCCAATCCCTCCTTATCAAGTCTTCCTTCTGTCCACAACTTCTTATTATTACACATACCCGTGGAAACCTTGACAACCTGCCCCTTCGCACATTTCTTGCCAATGGCTCTTTGAATAGAATTGTCTTGTTTTGGTGTAATAAAATCATCATCGTCAACACGTCCATACTGTGATCTTCCTGGTGAACCCATTTGTGGTGTGACAAAATCATCATCATCAACAACGCCATATCGCGATTTTCGCGGAGAAGGCTTTTTAGATTTTCTGAAATCATCACAACTCATCGCTTCCTTACCCTTTGCATTTTTCGCAACAAGGAAGAATCTTCCATCCTTCTTAATGATCTTGTTAGTCTTACATTGTGCAGCAGTAGGAACCACACATCTCTTGGTCGCAACCTTGTAAATTCTCTTCTGTCCACCATCAGTGTCCTCACATTCTGGAACATCTTTTGACTTCTTTGGCGACTTTTTTGGCGACTTCTTTGGTGATTTTTTCGGTGACTTCTTTGTTGTCTTCTTTGGTGATTCTTCACCCAATAATTTTTTACCGATAGCACCGGTTCTTAATACACAACGCCCAGACGCAGGATTGACAATCTTATCCTTTGGACAAGGAGTTGCTTTCTTCGTAACGGTCTTCTTTGGTGATTTCTTCGAAACGGTTTTCTTTGGTGAGCCTTTAGTTTTCTTTGGAGAACCTTTAGTTTTCTTGGGTGAACCTTTAGTTTTCTTTGGTGAAGGTGTTTTTGATTCGAGCCATTCTTTGCGTGCTTCCGCAGTGCCATAACTACAGGTCTTTTTACTGTATGTACCTCCAGGATACGCATCCTTGACTGTTTTTAGGTTGTCAACCTTGAACCATCTACGCGAGTACAAATTGAAAACTTTATCTTTGCAATCAGACATTTTAATATAGACGAAGAAAACTTAAATGATATATTTTTGAAGATTTAATGAAATGATTCATAATAAATATGACGTGTGAGATTTTAACCTTCAATGATTTTACCCTTGAAGGAAACAAATTACGAATTGAAATGCCTGGTATATGTGCCGTCCTTATTATGACAGGTTCAAACGATATGTCTTTACAAGTAAGACAAATATTGGACTCTATTAATATTCGCGGAATGGGTAAAGCTTATATTGACGTTCATATTAAAAACAATAGAAAGATTATTGATTTGTCTGCTGGTACCACTACTCCAATCAAACGTTTGCCGTTTTTAGTTTTGGCAGTAGATGGTAAAATTAGATGCAAATATACAAAAAAGGCTACCAAGAGAGATATAGAAACTTGGCTAAGAATGAAATTTCAAGAATTTTCTATGGATGTTCAACCCCCTCAAATGTCATCTCGTTCACGTCAAAGTCGTACTCCGGCGATGGCAGAAATGGCTCCTCGTCAAAGAATTATGAATCCTCAAGAGCCAATGGTAACTGAAAGAAGACAAAAACAGTCATTTAGTATAGCAGAATCACAAGATAGAGAGAATGATGAACAAAGAGCGATAGGTGCTCCTGTAGGATTAAATGCAGCATGGCGATGTGAAAAATGATTTATGATATAACAATCATGAATGAAAATATCATGTCATTGATTATTTATACTGATGGTGCGTGCTCAAGAAATGGGTATCCTGATGCTGTTGCAGGATACGGTGTTCATTTCGTAGGAAAGGAAGAATGGAATATTTCAAGACGACTAAAAGGTAAACAAACAAACAATCGTGCTGAAATGCAAGCAGTTGTCGCTGCACTAAAACGTGTTTATTGGAAAGGCGTCAAGAAAAATGTGGTGATCATCACAGATTCTCAAATCGTAAAAGGTGGGTTCGACAAAAGAAAAAATAGTAATGCTGCAAACTTTGATCTGTGGAAAAAAATTTATTATATGTATGACATGTTGTCAGAAAATATAAAAATCTCAGTAGAAAAATGTGATGGACATGCAGGAATTGAAGGAAACGAAATCGCTGACAAACTCGCTGTAGCCGGTAAGACGCGTTAAACAATACTCATATCAATAAATATGAGTGCTGGTATTGAATGGGGAACTAAACCATCACAACAAAAAATTTGTGAAATGATGAAAATGTGTGATGACTGTCCTGTACAGACATCTTGTGTTGGAAATGAAGGTATCCGTGTTACATTGGATGAAGGAGCAACACTTCCCACACGAGGGTCTGAAGAAGCAGCAGGCTTTGACTTATATGCTTCTTCTGACGTACTCGTAGGAGAACAATCAACGCTCGTTCCTACAGGAGTTCACATGGCGATTCCAAAAGGTTATGTTGGTCTCATCCGTTCACGATCAGGAATGGCATACAAAAATAACGTGTACACAGAAGCCGGAGTTATCGATTCAGACTATCGCGGACCCATAGGTGTTGTTATGTATTATAATTACGTACCCCACATACGTGGGATGCCTATTGACGTATACAAGATCAATAAAGGAGACCGTGTAGCACAACTTTTGATTGTTCCCGTCAATATGGCAAATTGTGTTGAAGTCCAATCGTTGGATGACACTGTTCGCGGTGATGGTGGATATGGTTCAACAGGAAAATGACATTTTAATCAAAATTCTTATATTTTATAAGAATGAGTTTGGTAGACCAAAAGGAAACCATCGAACGCAGAATGAAAAATCTTTCTGAAGTAATCGATAAAAAACACGAATCCATTAGATTACTCATGATAAATTTTGAAAAATGTCTCGAAGATTGGGAACGCATCAAAGGATTGATTTTTGAAGATAAATATTCGCTCAACGCAGAGTCTGTTAGAACCGATTATATTAAACTATTAAGCGACTGTACCATTCAAGGTGGAAGGATACATACAATGAGTGTTCCTAAAAAATATTCCGATCTTATCAATTTGAAATATGGTTATCATCGAGGATTAGATCCAAAGTGTTTTGACAAAATCCAACCGTCGGAAATGATCCGAGAGGCATTTGATGTTGTAAGCGAAGAAATAGTCTTCCTTGAAGAAGGACATCGAATCCTTTTTGACCACTACAATAAAGACGGAAAAATTTATATCAACAAATTTTCACAAGTAGAATATTGGTCAAATTAAATTCATATATTTGTATATGAATCATTAACACGATCCAGCACCCCAGGTCCCGTGTGTTGTGTCGTCTGAGTAAATTCCTTTATGTACGATATCGTCTCTTGTTATGCAATATCTGTCGGTACCCGGACCACCCTCAGGCCACGGCGTACCGTAGAATACAGATGCATCTTTTTGTAAGATAGAAGGAGTAGTCATTCTCTTTAATTGTCCTTCCCACATTGTTGGGCGTGCAGCGTCAACAGCGCGTTCATAATCCTCGTCTGAAAGAATATCAGTTGGATCCATCATTACATTGGGTTCCCATATAGTCATTCCACGCTCATCAACATATTTGGTGAAACTTTGAACGTCGTTTGTGGGATCAGTGACAGGAACAATCACACTTTTCGAAAGATCAAGATAGTTAAAATCATCTTCACTTACAACAGCGAGATGTACATCTCCGTGCTTGGCTCCTTTCTGTGAAACTTGTACGTCTCTTCCATCAGGGATCGCTTTTCCTTTTTGTGGAACTGTAATCAAAGACATAATATCTTTCGAGTAAACAAACCCAACTGCTGCAAGAACCAATACACTTAACAATATTGTCATCCAATACGATTTTAGAAAATCGACAACTGTATCTACGAATGTCATTTTATTATGAGTAAAATTTTTTATTCAATTAATTGTGGACATTTTAAACAAATTTTATCAAAATAAATGAGCGATACCGAAGATGAGGTTCGTGAAATTTCACAGTTTTCAGTTATCGATATGCCCAAGTCATATACCGCTTTACATTGCGGTCCACCAGGTTCAGGAAAAACATTTAGCATCCTTTCTCTTGCTTACATGCAAAGTCATCTATACCCAACAGGGCAAGTAACGTGCGGTACTGAAGGCGGTCAAGGTGGGTTTTCGCCTGTATTTGGAGGTTTATTTGTCAAGGAAAAGTTTGATCGTGATGTACAAACTATGGCATCTAAAAGACAAGTAAAGGCTAAAAATTCTAAATGTCCGCATTATTATTCATTTCATGTAGTAGACGATATTAATTTTGATAAAAAAGCACTAAGAGATAAAACTATCATAGAATCCATTAAAAACGGAACACAATGGTTGTTCAGGGCATTTCATCTTGGTCTTCATTCTCCAAAGGATATCCACGACGATCTTTCCGGTTTCAACTATGTTTTTATTTATCATCAAAAGGATTCTTCCCTTAGAAGAGTTATATGGACTAAATATTTTCGAGCATACAATATCAGTTTCAAGGATTTCGAAAAGTTGATGAATGATATGTTGGGATCGGAGAAAAAAGGTGCTCTTGTTGTAGACCTCAAAAAATCTTCTTCCGTTCTTGAGGAGTGTGTGTTTATTTTTCGTGCTCCTTATTGGAAATGGCCTAATTCTGAAGATCCTGACAAATGTAGACCATACCCTGAAGGCTGGAGGTTTGGATGTCAACAACATAAAGACTGGAATGACGTTCGTTTTAATAAAGATTACGTTCCAGATTATATCACCGATTTGGGATAATTTGTTTTTTTTTCTTATTTAATATAAATGAGTTGTTATCAAATAGCAAAAGTCCATGAAAAGAGAAGAGCAAATGTATGTCCTTCATGTAAATGTGGAAAAGCAAAGACGTTTTATAGATATCCATTGACTTTTGACACACAGTCACAAATTAATGAAGATACGTTGAGAAGAACAGACATTCAACAAATTATTGAAGATTTAGTTTTAGTCAAAAGCGTAATGTTTGACAACAATGAATTGATATGTAATGTTGATGACGATACTGCAGTTCCAAGAATTCTTTCACTTGGAAGTGTGACACACACTGGTGGAGATTTGACAGGCACATTGAATTTCACTTCGTCGGATGTATTTAATGGAAGATTAGCGGTATATGTGAATTCAGAACAGTTTGCTAATACCGAATTTACATTTTCCGCTACAGCAGGAGTTAACGAATTTGATTTTAATTTCGGACAAGTAGGTAAAGCGGACATTCAATTCGCATTATTTAATGATGGCATTCCAGCATCTACTGATTTCGTCGTTGCTAACGTAATCTCTACTGTTGCAAATGTTGCTGTATCTCCCATTGCAAACGGATTTAAAATAACAACAACCGCTTCAATAGCTATTAATACTGATTATATTACATTTAATGTTGATGCTGAAGCAGGAAAATGGTTTCAGGTTGTAAACGCTGGCGGGTCTGTAGCCACTTCAATGAGAAATGACACGACAGGAGCACAGATAACCCAAAGAAACCCAACTACAACACCTGATCCTGTAAATTATAGTATCGGATCGGGTTTTGGTCAGTCAAAAACAGGTATTCAGATTAGTTTTAGAAATGCAGGGGGTAGTTTGCAAAATGGTTCTGATATAGATTTCACATTCACAAATACGGAAAGAATTGCTGTGGATATAACTGATGCATCCATCAAAATAAACTAACGAATTAATTTAAACGCAAAATAATAGATAAATGTCGAGATATGTTAATCCAAAGGATGTTGTCGATCCAAATGCTCAAGACCTAACAGACCAAGAAGTTCAAGAGGTCTTACATGATTCCTATCGTAAAGGACGCGTATTCATCAAATCGCACATGTATCCCGTATATAGACAAAACGATAAGGGCGAAATTATTGCTGATAATGATGCGCAAAGACCTTGGTGTATTGTGTCAAGAATGCTTTTGAAACAACCAATCGCCATTGATGGTGACGATAAGAGAGTGTTGTATGGTTATGAAACTATCGTTCCAGGTATCTATAGAGATGAAGATGAAGCGCTAACAGTCGCAACTAAGATCTTTAAGAGTCATAACTCGTATGCGCATTTATATGCAGTTCCGATGGGTGTAGTTCAAGAAATCACAACGCGCGAAGTAACAAACATGGAAAAGGAATTGGAAGCAAAATATCACGAAGAGATCGAAGAAAAACAAGGAGAAGAGGACAATTATGTCATTCAACAAAGAAAAGCTGAAGAAAGAGCACGAGAAGTACATAAGAACAACTCCAAAGAAGGAGATCTTGACGATTTTGTTAAACAACAATTGCGAATCCATTCGGCAGAAAAACGTTTGGAAACAGCCAAGAAAACCATCAAAGACTGTGAACGTGTTATATCCGAAGCACAAGAAAAGGCTGATAAGATGTTGGCTGAACACCCAGAATACGAAGATCAAGCATTGCCACACTATCAAAAACTTATGGAAGATTGCGGATTCGAAAAACCGGATTCCTTTTACGACCAATTTGAAATCGAGAGACAAGGAGATGTCACCGATATGCTACACACAGAAATTAAAGAATAATCATTCATATAATCTATATGAAAATTTAAGGAATCTCATAAAATAATCCTTGTTTTCTAAATTCTTTTTCTAATATTTCACATTTCTCAGTATCCTTTTTCATCAATGCGAAATACGCACCAATACGCTCATCCTCTGTAAAATCGTCTGGAATCGCTTTCAGTTTTGTCGTTTTCAAAACCTTACTCAACTGTTCTTTGATTTTTCCTTTGTGCTTCTTCTTGAAATCTTGTATGTCTTTCTTATACAATTTGTCAAATAATCCCAATTTCTTATACGCTTCCATGTAAATCTTGCCTGACAAATTCGCACATGCACGCCCTCCTGGTCTTCCTCCCTTGAGAAATATTTTGAATATACCATCCTTCAAGGATTTTGTCGCGTAAAAATCCCCTTCAAATTTCTTTGGAACAAGTTTCTTTTTACCAAGGGATTTGATTTTCGGTATTATATCCTCATAACCTTCTATAATAATTTCCGTTCCATCATCTCTTTTCACTGTTTCTCTCGGAGGTACCCATGCCCATCCTTCCTCCTTTAGTACACGTAACTTTGAAGGGTCTTCAATAGGAATAGTTCCAGCACTATATTGTGTATCTTGTGCTGGTGGTTCTGCCCAAACAATATTATATATATCTCCATCAATATCATAAACTTCCTTGAATCCTGAAATTATTCGAAGTGTTTCATTTTCATCTTTTTCTAAATATGATGTTTCAAATGTTTCATTTTGTGTTCCTTTTGATAAAGAAAAGAATAGTTTTCTCATAGCCTTAGGTGAGTCCATCGACATCAATTCTTCAACAGCTTCAAGATCGTGGTTGAATGCTTTTTCATTCATAATGTCTTTCAAAGATTTTCCTGTTGAAAATGTAGACGTTGTGAAATAAAACGAGGAATTGGGATCTCCAGAAACTGAAGGATCCGTGAAAAACAAATCTCCCTTGTTGAAAATCAAAGATTTCTCTCCGGAATTATTCTCATGAATTATACGTTTAGATGCTATAAGTTTTCCAGCACGATACACCAACATTTTCGGATACTCCTCCAAATAATCCTTAATGTCAACAATTCCATTATTTCCTATATCCTCAATAATTATATCTTTTATGTCTTCAACTTCCTGATCTCTAAAATACAAATAATCTGTCTTTGTATCATCCCTCTTTCTGCGATAAGTCCATATACCATCTTCATCCGAGGGCTTAGCAGAATAACATTCATAATTTTCGTCCTCTGTATGAACATTTCTTTCGTAATTAACAGGACATAACAACCCAGCACGATTCATCAAATCCAACTGTGGTTTGTTCATCACCAATTTGTCTTCAGCAATCTTGTAAACCTGCTCATACGCTGATGGTTCTTTTGACGAAGTATCATATGGCGCTAACAAATATATACTTGTATCAATAGGCATACCCAAAGCAATAACATCGTCCAAAGATCCTGGTCTGTTAATACGTTGTGTTATTTGATCCGTGGATGTTGATGTGAATTGCGCATTTACAACAATACCAACAGTCGCATGACGAATGGTAAAACCTGTTTGTGTAACCTCGGAACCCAAGACAATCTGTACAGCCGATCCATCAGCATTTTCGGACATTGCGACAGTTTTCAAGACACTGTCTATTTGTTTTTCCTTCATCGAACCATCAATGACAACATATCTTTTTCTCTTTGAATATTCCTTGAGACCTCTTGTTCGTGAATATCCTTTCAATTCTTCCAACAATTTAGCAAACATACGAAGACCGGAATTGTTAAGATTGTCAAAATATATGTATATCACCCTTTGTGGATTTTCATCTATGATGTCAAAAATTTTCTTGTATATCGCACTATACTTCCCAAGATTTTTCTTAAATTCTGATTTCAATGACGGAGAAAATTCAAGATTCTTCCCCTTCAATACATTCTTCTCATATCCCTTTCCACCATATGATCCATCAGGATAGACAAACAAAGACGACTCAAGCGCCAAACGGAAAAACGCACCGCCCGCTGCAGATTGATGCTCCACTTTCTCCATTCGAGGTTTTCCTTCAGAATCCAAAACAACATTTCCTTTCTTATCCTTCACCTCTCTCCACAAATATTCAGGAACATTTATTGACCCTCTTTCTGCTTTTGTTTTCTTTTTTCTAAATGTTTTCTGAACTTCAACCAACGATTTTCTATATATTTCCGACTGAAAATCACTCATAGGCAACTTGTATATTGGTGTCTTCATATTTGACATCTTCACATCAGGATTCGTCATAAACGTTCTTGGCGGAAGATCAGTGGTCTGTCTCACGTGAATCACATATCCATGATAATATTTAAGAAGTTCTTCTTCGTTCTTGATTCCTGACTTTCCATAATATCTTTCAATGAATTTTGGTCCGACAGGAAGCCTTTCTTCTTTAGGTTTGAGAAGGTTGATGAGTGACACGCCTTCCCACGGAAGATTTGTAATAGGTGTACCCGTCATAAAAACAACAACGATATTTTTAGGAATTGAAAATAATCGTTCATATTGTTTGTAGACAGGAGATTTATAATTTTTGAGAACTTGTGCTTCATCAAGAAAAAACATTCTGTTCGAATAGAATTCCTCTATCTGCGCATCAGTCATTTTTGACAACTGACTCGCAAAAGCAACAACCGTCTTGAATATAAAATTCTCATTCAATTGTTCTTTCATCGATGCTTCAAACTTATCCTTTTCATCTTTCGTCCATTCTTTCTTTGTATCATTAATGAATCTACGTATTTCTTCATCATCCATATCTTCGTCCACATCAAAGTAAACTTTTTCTATCCAAGGACATAATTCTTTATATTTAGTCTTCCAATTCTCTAAAAGCGAAGGACCCTTTCCAATGAATACCGTTTTTCGAAATCCACCACCATAATAAAGTTTGTTGATTTCATGCATCAATATACCAGAACATGTATTATGTGTAACATAAGAATCTGCAACATAACAATGTGTGTCCTCAATCTCTAAATCGTATACAAAAGGATGATCTCTTTTGTCGTACATGGAAACCAATTCAACGTCGTCCCACTGACCACTCGAATGTAATAATTTGTCACCAACACAAACCTCGGATCTCCATTCCGTACCTTCGTTCACTTTAACCAAAACCTTATGTGATAGGGTTTTGATAAGAACCTTTCCTCTTTTTGTGGTAATCTTGACCATACCTCTCGAAGGAAACGGCTCACGATAAACCTTTAATATTTTCTTATTACAAAACTTTTTACCATCCCATGATTCAACATATATGTCTTTAGTAGGTTGTCTCCAATTCTCATCTAAATAAGATGCATCTTCCCACAACGATGAGATGTTTGTACTGTGACCATTGGAATATAAAACCTGTGTGAGATAATGTACACATTTACCAACACCGATATCAAGATTTAGTAATGCTTTGTTGTAAGGTGTAAAGGGTGACATTATTCTTGCGATATTGACTTGAAAATCGAAATATTGAGGATCCAAAGTTTTTTTGTTGGTTCGATCAACTCTGGATATCTCTGTCTTGTCCAATAGTTTTTGTTGTAGCCTCTTATCCGATATAGATGGATAATTCGGAATAAAATCTTTGATCTCCATTCTTTATATAAATAAAGAATATATTTATTCTATTTTGATTAGGGTTAGTCACATGTGACACAAATTTTATTTATTTAAAATTTATATATCCACATATAAAAATGGATGGACCAACACTATTTCTACAATTTGTCGCTTTGATGATTTTAGGCATTTCAATATTCCTCAAAGACGAGGATCACATGCGTGCTATGTACGCTCTCGGCCTCACATTGGGTCTTTCAATGTTATATAACGCGGTGTTTATATGCCACTGTGTTCATGGAATCTTTGGTGCTAAATGTCCAAAGTAAATTTCTTGACAAAAATTCTAACAAGTATAATAAAATGAATCTCGTTTTGATGATTTTTGATATGATCGCTTTATTTCTCGTAGCAACATTAATCTTTGTTGACGAAAAGCACTATACATACCTAAAATTTGCTATCGCTGTTGTAATCTGCCTATCTATCGTTTATAATATAGCCTTTCTGTGTGGATGTGTAAGACGATTCGCGCCATGGGGTGATTCTTTTTTCAATCGCTTTAGATGTCCAAACAAAGGACAGCCCAAAAAACCTGTAGGTACAGGTATGAAACCTATGGGAAGACCGATGGTAGAAAGACCAGTACGCAGACCGCTGGCTACAAGAGAAAACCTTAGAGGGTTTACAGAAATGAGAGAATAATTTGCGTTGCCATGAATACACATTTAAACTAAATGTGTCGAATAAAATGCCAAAGTGGATAGAGATTAATAATAAATTAATAAACACGAAGGATATGGTTTCAATAAAAAGGTTGGGAAAAATAATATACATAGAATCACGAAATGTAATATCAGTTACAGGTATATCTCTACAAAATAGTAATACAGAGGAATGTTTATTTAATACCAGGAAAGAAGCCAAACATAAATATAAAGAAATTTGTAAAATATTATGCGAATGAAGAAGATTTTATAAAATGTGTTATTAAATGGATAAGTTTCCTTTGGACGATTTTCCTGATTACACTATTCTTGAATATCTTGAAAGATTGCCTGATGAAGAACTTTTAACTATGTGCCAACAACCCATTTCCAAAAGAATTAAAAAGATATGTGAGATGGATGAGAACATACAAAAAAGAGTCTACGACATTACAACTAAGCCCATATATGAAGCGTGGGAGAGAAGAGACGTTGATAGAGAATCGTTTTTGTATGGAGACAGAGGATTTCCTGTTAATTTCACAGGTGAAGATGATGTTGATAGATACCTTACACGAATGTCACAGGTAATTACAAGAGACGACATTTATGAACCGTCCCCTAATGAAATTCCGGAAACATACAAAGATAGTTATCTTTACCAACTTTATATACAACCTTACAATGAAATTATGAACCAATTCTATAAACTTAAGGTAACCGCACCGACCTTGATTGACCAATCAGACATAGAAAGAAAATTAATATATCAATATAATGATAATATGTCTAAATGGAAAAAACTTTCTTATTTTGGTGTATTCCCTGAATAAATACATATTTACAAATATGTATATTTAGATTACGGACCAAGCGTGAATACTTGAGTTAAATCTCATGGCTGGTGAGACGGTAACTTGATTACAAGTTTGGGCATAACTGTGGTGCTTTAGCAAACGGCCTTCCCCCGAACAATAACCTCGGACGAGCGGGTGACATTTGCCATCACCATCAATCAATTCTGGTCTATACAAGTCAGGATATTTGTTTGGACCCCACAAGTATTGTTGAGCACCAGCATTAAAATCCATGTGTGACGAGCCGGTACCGGGCGCAACCTTTGGTGGCTGCAAAGCATCAGCAGGAGTTAGGCTATTGTAATCAAACAATGATTCTACCTTTTCTACACCAGTCTCAACCAACTCGCCCAATTGATCGGAATATCTTTCGGCAGCGGACAATCCTTCTCTGCCTACAGCTTGAAATGTGACATCGTCACCTCGTGCCCATTCAAGAGCCATGTACATGGATACACCAAACACAAGAAGTACAAGCAAAGCGCTAAAGTACATCAATGGGGTACCAACAACACCAAATTGCTTGTAGAAACGTTCTACTTTTGGCATAACTCTTTTGTAGTCAATGACACCGTACAAGACAACTACAATAATTAACAATGCGATGATTAGACTTATCATATTTATTACATTGGATAAAAAATATTAATCATAATTTATTCATTTGGTGTAAATAAATTATATATATTTTTTCCTTTGATACAAACGAAAGCCATAGTCTTTATATTTTTAAAGGGCTTAATTATTCGGTGATCTGAAGGAACCTACTGATTTTCCACATCATAACAGGATTTCCAAAAGTGTCTGTTTCAATTCTGTCAAATACTACGTACACATGAAGATTGTCGTGTATCATCATACCATTAATCGTTTCGTACACCCTAATATTAAAATGGTAATTGTCTCCAAATGGTTTGTGTACGCCGTTTGTGACATCAATACGTATAATCTCACTATATTCAGACAACAAAAGTTTTATATGGTTGTAAGGTTCTGTCGTTTTTGGCATATCTGGTAATGTCGTTAGAATGTCCACTATATTATCCCACGTCTGATTACATCTTTGTTGTACAGGAATCATATTGTATAGATTTGCCTCTGTAGATGACGAACATGTTGTCGAACTGTCACACTCTGATAGACTCATTTTATTTATCAAACGTATAATAAATGTCCGACATTCTTTCAGAGATCGTATCAAACATGGAAAGTTCCCGTGATGTGAACAATGTAATGAGTATTATGTGGGAGCAAGATTATGATGTATTGAGGATATTACAGGAACTAAACCCCAAAGACAGAAAACGTTTGTGTGCTGTCAATAAAAAAATCAAAAGTGTGTGTGAAAAATTCAAAGATCAATTACCATCATTGGAAACCATTCTTAAAAAATATGGTAGACGACCACTATTCGAATACTCCAAGTCTATCGAAGAAAATATCCTGGAAACTTTAGAAAAAGGTGAGGTTGTACGTTTAGATCTTGTCGATTGGAGAACAAACGAAAGAGAAAAGGTAGAGGTGTCCACCGTAAAAGAATTTTATGAGACCATTGACGAATTTTACTCCAAACATCCATATAAAGGACAACCTTCGGTTTTCCGTGACGATAATGAATATCTTTTTGATCAAGAAATGTTGGTTGATGGAAATAATCTGGAATTTGAAGACGACGAAGAAGATTGATATATTTCATAATTTAATTATGAAACGATCAAATGAATGAAAAACTATTTAGAAATGCTTCTTTTGATGGACATCTTGATGTAGTAAAGAAATATGTTGATATGGGATGTGATCCGAAAGCGGATCGTGATGTTGCTGTTAAATTTGCTTGTTACAATGGTCATCTTGACGTAGTTAAATATTTAGTGGGAAAAGGATGTTGTCCCAACACAGATGACAATTGGACGCTTGAAATTGTCAACGACAGAGGGCATAAACACATACTAAAATATTTGCTTGAATTAGGGTATTACAGCCAGTATATTGTAATTTGTCGCGATCGCGACACACGAATAAACGAAATAAAATATGATGTATTTCAGGAAGTGAAACTAAAATTAATGATTTTCATGCATACGATTCCAAATAATAAATATCTCAAATTGGAAATAATTCGTGTAATGCTTCCCATGTTTTCTGTAAATAAGTATGCGAAAAAATGATATTTCATATTTTAAATACGAAAACATCCAAATGTCGCTTGGACAAATTTTAGATAGACAACTTATTGATAACTTGGCGATTTTCATCGCATCGCGAGAATGGAAAAATGCAAAGGAATTGGCTTCTGGGATCGCAAAATTTAGATTGTCAGAGAACCAAGATGATAATTTTGTGTCTTCGGGATGGCCGGTAGGAAAGGTTCAGTCAGAAGAACATTTTAAAGAGTGTTGTAATAAAGGAAGAGAAAAGAAAAAGTTTTACAATGTTTCGACAGGACTTTTGAAAAAAGGCGGTCTTCCTGCTTATGTATATGGAGATGGGTGGTGTGTGTTGAAGGATTCTCCCGAACATATCGCAATTTCGAAAATCATTGATGTTCAACAAGATGAAAAATTAGAATTGGATATGACAGATTCAGGATGGCCAATTCTCAAAGGAACAAGATATATTTGGGATACTGACCTTAATCAGGTGGTTGGAAGATTGGATAGAGATATGGTAACCCCTATGGAACTACAAGAATTAAACATTAAAAAACTTGAAAATCAGGGTGTGCCTTATGAAAAATTTTCGCTACACAACATAAAGAATATTAAATTATAAAATGGAGAAATCTATTTCGGAAAGTAAACAGAAATATACATATGAGGATTATTACAACATGTTGAAAAACATGTCCACAGTCGTCCGTGTATATAGAAACGAATGTATTAAAAACGCCAGAAGAAATTCAGTTTGGCAAGGAATAATAGACTATCCAATAAAACTCTTGTTGGGTACATCTATTTCTGGTGGTGGTTTAGAAGCGTTGGGTAACTTAGATCAAAGTCAAAAATGGGTAGGATACACCAGAACGGGTCTGGAAATTTTTGTTTTCGTTTTGTTATCTACAAAAGATTTCGGCCAATTTGAGAAAAAGAAACAAAAATATAATCAGGCTGCAGCACTTTTATCATCCTTCCATAACATTATTCAACAGCAAATGAAAATCAAACATGGATTTGAAGGCAACAGAGATGAAATTATCAAAGAGTTTACTGAAACATTCGAAGGAATCAAAGGATCAAACGCCATCATCCAAGAATTTGGTATTCAAGAAGATATAGAAAGAGCAGGAAGTTCAAAAGCGTCTCCAAAATATGTAGATGCTGAAACAATAGACGGAACCGATTCCACCGACACAGCCGATTCTGACGTCGAATTGGTTGAAATGGAAGAGGGAAGACGTAAATCAGTAAGATCAAACCAAAGATGTAATACTGCCCTAATCAACGACATGATGAATCGAATGGTCTAATTCGTGGTCTTTATGATCACGTAAGGTCTAATTCGTGGTCTTTATGATCACGTAAGGTCTAATTCGTGGTCTTTATGATCACGTAAGGTCTAATATAAATGACTTTTTCCTTTTATACATAAAAGGAAAACAAAATGTATTATTTAATACTAATAGTATTGGCATTATTTATGTACTATATGTATATTAAAACGGTAGAGTTTGTTACTATGTCAAAAAGATATACACAAGGAATAAAAGATGTAAATTAAATGTGGAAAAAATTATGTGTTTTATTATAAAAGATGCAATCTATTCCAATGACATTGTTAACCGCCACGCTTGGTGCGGTACTAATTCTTACTGGCTTTTTGTTTGGCCAAGACGAACCTCAATATGAGGATCTCAAGTGGTATCAAGTCCTCGGAAAGGACGTTGCTGCCCGCGTTATTCTTTGGATCGCTGGCGCTTTTGCTCTCCTACACGCTTTGTGGTATCAGTTTATGTAAGCCACATTTCATATCTAAATATGAAAATTAAAAATATAATTTATACATTTCACCCAAATATATATTTTTAGGATTTTTATAATTTTTAATAGCACCGATTAGATTATATTCCCAATCATTTATATCATTCCAAACATCTTCTTGCATTATTCTAATTACTGAATAACCATTTTTATTAGCACATTCCATTTTATACATATCTCTTTTTCTAGTTTTTTCAGGCGAAGTCCACTTTCCAACCTGTGAAAAATGTTGTTTTCCATCCAATTCTATTATGAGTTTTGTATCTGTAAAGCAAAAATCAAATGGTAAGTTTTTAATATTTTTACACCATTCAAAACTTTTTTGATATTCAATGTTTCCATATGTATTTTCTAACCAATTTAATAATTTATGTTCGCTTTTATTTTTACACAAACCACACCATCTTCCTCTTTTAATTTCGTACAATCTGATATGAAATTTATGACCAGCATCACATACAAATTCATATTTATGATCGGACCCCTTGGCAATCATACGAGGATTGTCTTTAGAATTCCAAAATTTTGATTTATGATGTGAAGCGAACGATTTTTCAAAACATTGTTTACAATTTGTTTTATTACAAAATAATTTAGACGAACAATAACCACACCACCCGTCATTATTAACATCATATATATTTTTTATTATCTCATGTCCACAATTGCAATTAAATATAAAAGACTCATGAGAATTTTTAAACACTTTTCTGGGATCTATGTTATTTTTTACACTCCAATATTTTGACTTTTCATGAGAAGCAAAAGAATTATTGTAACAGGACTTACATTTTTCACCGTCACATAATTTTTTTGGCGGATTAGAACAATAACTACACCAACAGCCTTTAATAACACTATTTAAACGAATGCCGATTTCGTGACCGCATTCGCAATCAAATATGAATTTCTTGCCTGACGATTTAAACACTTTTCTGGGATCTATGTTATTTTTTACACTCCAATATTTTGACTTTTCATGAGAAGCAAAAGAATTATTGTAACAGGACTTACATTTTTCATCGCCACATAATTTTTGGTGTGCACAATAACTACACCAACGGCCTCTAATAACACTATTTAATGGAATGCAAATTTCGTGACCGCATTCACAATCAAATATGAATTTCTTATTTGCTGTTTTAAACACTTTTCTTGGATCTATTTTATTTTTTACACTCCAATATTTTGATTTTTCGTAAGAAGCAAACGAATTATTGTAACAGCGTTCACAAGTTTTGTCCTCGCATAGATTTTTAGGAGGGGACGAACAATATCCACACCAACTCCCATTAACAATATTGTTTGGAGAAATTTTTGGTTTATGACCACAATCACAATTAAAAACAAATTTCTTATTTGAATGCTTAAAAACAAATCTGGGGGTGATATCGTTTTCATCTGACCAATATTTAGACATTATATGTGAGACAAAAGATTTATTATAACATTCTTGACATTTTATATCGTTACATAATTTGCGCAAATTACAAGGCATTTATTATACATAACTTATAATAAGGTATTTAATAGCACTTGCCCACGCTTCGCTGATTCAGTTCTGGTAAAGCCGTATTTCATATATAAATATGAAAATTAATTTGTGTTCATTACGATGACTTGTGATCTTTTTGCGATGTCGTTCAACTCGTCAAGTAAAATATCTAATTCGTCTATGATTTCTCTTAGTTCCTTATCCTCTTTTATCCTTTTCTGAATATTATTCATAATGTTGTCAGGAAGTTCAGTGATTTCCTTGTTACATGCTGGACAAGCGAGCCTTCTTATTTGTTTGATGCATTCTATGTGGTATTGATGTTTACAATCAAGTGTACAAATATCATTCTTTATTTTATCATGACATATATAACATAGAACCATGACAGACTTTATAGATGAAGATTATTTAGATGATCAAGAATATGAACAATATGTCTTTGATGACGATGAAGAGAAATATACATTCGGCGAACAGGATTTTCAAGAAACGTTCACGGAAATGCAACAAAAAGAGGTAAAAAGATTCTGTGACGAATTTCATACAAACAAAACTGTTGTCGCCTTGTGTAAAGAATATAAGAAATATGGTCTTGATGGAAGTGACATCGTAGAAGAACTTCAAGATAACATATATTTACCTTTTCTAAACCCTCAATATGTAGTTTTGGCAAAGATATTTGAAGGTGAAACTAAAAAAGCAACACCAGAAAACATCAAAAAATTCGTTAAAAAACATAATCTCGATATGGCTGATTTTATTCGATATATTGAAATAAATAAAAATTATCTCAACATGTAAGCGAACGATATAATAATATCCATCTTAGTAAAATGGATACATGTTCGACAAGAATTTGTGAAGATGGTTCAAGGATTTTGAATATAAATACTCAAGAAGGTGAAACAATGACATATTGTATCAATAGGGATCGTATTCTTTTTACAATGTTTAAAACAGCAATATTATATGAAAAGAAAAAAGGCGAACCATGGAATATATCTGACATATTCTGTGAAGATGTTACACAACCACTGTTGGGTGTTATGACACTTGTGGGTACGATGAGAATGATTACGTTTTACAAAATAGATCTTGCTTGGAGATGGTTTTATAAAACAAAAAACAAAGCATTAGATATAGCAAAAGATTTAGAAGATTCACCCATTCCTTTGAGTTCATCTCCATTATTAAAAGTTGATATGGGATCATATACGTCGGATGACGATTCTTCTGACAATGATGATTATATGTTTAATTTTCATGATGATGTTACTTACACACATCCTCGAACTTCTCCCCTTCCAATAGCCACCCCAACCTTCGAAATCGAGCCTCTATAACCTCATCATACTTTTTAATAGTTTCTGCTGTTTTTGTACAAAAGAATAATTCCATTCTCAAATCTGTTCGTCCGCTAATTTGTGACAAACGACAACACATATATGTGGCGTTGATACTATTTTTGCTATCGTCCTTTAGTTTTATTTCGTCAGAGAGTTTGTCTTGTTCTATGTATTTTTCTACGAGTGTGTCCATTACATCACTTAAATCAATGACCTGTTTGCCTGTATACTCACGATAAATCAAATGTATATCCTTGTAATAATTTGATAGTTCCTTATTGAGGTTAAGCACATAATTCAAATCATGTATTGTAAAATCATCCTTGTCTATTTTTCTTCTCATACAAAAATTATCACATTCTTGATACACATAATCAGGAATCTCCTTCTTATGAATACCTTGAACTTTCTTTGTTGTGGCATCGAAATGTTTCACATTGTAATATTTTTGTCTCGTGTTTGACGATACACGCTTTGTATCTTTGTATGCTCCTACCTGATCAAGTGTTTTTGCTATTAACCCACACGACGAACAAAAATATGATCCGTCTTCGTATATGATGGACGAATTGTCACAGCATATCTCACTGGCATCAAGTTTCGAAGAGAGATATATAGGAACGTATTCTTGACATAACGAAATAAATTCTTGAGCAATTTGTTTCTTTTTCAACGCTATTTCATTGTCTATTGTTCTTGTTCTTTTCATAAAATCTATAACTATTGGAACAGTACACAAATCTTTATATTTTTGAATTATCACTTCTGCTCTTTTTTCATATTCGGTTTTCATGTCTTTGCTGTTCAAATTGTTTTGTATTGAGAACAAACGTTCTTGTGCTAATCGTCTTTCAGTCGGATCAGGATTGTTTTCAGATATCCATTTCTGAATCTTAATGTCTTTATCGTTATCTATTCTGTTTGTTGAAATTGTTTTTAGACGTGTAAGTACCTCATTGTGTAGAGCGGTTATATTGTATTCGCCGTTGTCGTTTATAGTGGGTTTAATGGGGTGATCGTTTGATGTTTTACATACTTTTTTGACAGAGGTAAAGAATGTGTTGTCAGTATCAAACTTTGGTTTACAATCTTTTGTTCTCGGTTCCATGGTGCCTCCGAAAAAGTTACGCATTTATTTATAAAGTGTTGATTTATTAGATCATAAATTTTTACAAAATTATTTTATTCTCCCCAATAAAAATATGTCTTGTAAAGGAACAAATATCGCGGCCGTTGCGGTCGACCATTTCGCTAAATGCACTCTTGAGAATATGTTGTATGGTCCATTCCATACCTCAGCCAACGTTAACATGCTCTCGCAAGTTAAGATCTCTCACCAAGTCGCCGTTCACAACTACGTGAAGACTGACGGTCAGCGTTTGGAGTTTGGTGGCTCATCGCAATACCGTATCTCAAAGTCGCTTGATCACATGAACGCTGCCGTCTTGTGTCTCATTCTTCCACAAGTTCGTCTTCGTCACGACTCTAAGATTAACCACTTGGCGTCTCTTCGCTTCGCACCAAACTGGATGGCCAAGTTGGTTCGTCGCATTCGCTTGTATGTTCAGGATTTGCTTTTGACTGAAGCCGATACGTTCGCTCAGTTGATGCACATCAACTCATTTATCCGTCACGAACACCGTGAAAACATCAACGTTATGATGGGTAACACCGAGGAATTTTTGGGTCAGGGCGCTCACAATGGAAGTGAATTCGACCCAGTTGGCTTGAACCGTGAGGTTTGTATGCCATTGGCTCTCTTCGCGGTCAGCCACGGTTCGGTTGGTAACGCTTTCCACAGCGGTGCCGCCATCTTTAACGATATTCACATCGAAGTTGAGTTGAACGAAATCGCTGATGTTTTGGAAATCCACAACGGTCCTTGCGGTACACAGGCTCTTGATGGTACCGAGAACGGCCGTGCTGCCACTTTCAACGATGTTGAGACTTGTGATGGCAACTGCCCAGAAGTTTTGAACTCATACATCATGGTTGATGGTGCCGTTGGTTCGCCTGAGGAAAAGAAGGCTTTGGCTCGTATGGTTGCCACTCGCCCAATCAAGTTGTACTCGTACACTATCACTGATCAGTTCAACCCATACGGTGAGACTGTCACTACTCTTCGCTTGTCGCTCGGTATTGTTGCTATTTTGGCAGCTGTTGTCAACGTCACTCACGGACGTGCGTCTTGCAACTTCTCAACTCTTCCAAACGGCTTGGGTGTCTCGCCATGGGAGGAGATGGAACTCCGCTTTGAGAACACGGTTCGTCACTGCACTACTCCAGTCTTGTCGATCCACTCACACACTTCGTTCGCTGGCACTCCTGGTGAGCAACTCGCCTACTTTGCGTTGTTCCCATTCTCGTTCGACTTTGCGTCACCACACTTGACTTCGTCACTTCAGGCCTCACGTGTCTCAGACCTTGTCTTGCACACTCGTGCTTCAGCTGAAGCCGGCTTGGCTGCTGATGGCTTTGACCAAAACCGAATGGCCATCCCAGTCGCTCAAGGCCACGAAGCCTGCCTTGACTCGCAAGACGACAACGTCAAGGATACGCAAAATCACCTTTTGCCGGGCCAGAAGCAACGATTCGTCATCGCTGCCGTTGCCGCCCAAGTTGCTATCATCAAATATGTCAGAGGTTCAGTGCAGATGATTATTTAAAGCGTTTTTGCCTACTATCGAAAATTTTTCATTTCATAAAAATGAAAATATATATTAGAAAATACTTAGAATACCAAGATGGTAAACTGCAAAGCAATTATCGACGGACAAAGATGTCCCACAAGAGCAAGTCAAGGATTTCATTATAAACATCCAGAATTTTGTGCCAAGCATAAAGAAAAAGGAATGGTTAATGTTGTTTCGCCAAGATGTAAAGAAGAAGGATGTAGAACTGCCCCACATTACAATTTTGAAGGTGAGAAACCTTTATATTGTGGTAAGCACAAGGATAAAAATATGATTAATGTAACATTAAAAACTCCGCCTTGCCAAGAAAAAGGATGTAAGGTAACTCAGCCAACTTTTAATTATCCAGGAACAGAAAAAGCACTATATTGTTCCCTACACAAACTTGAAGGAATGGTGGATGTTAAGAATAAACAACATTGTGTTCACAAGAATTGTACAACCCACCCTTCATATAATTATGAAGGAAAAGAGGTGAGATTGTATTGTGCAAAACATAAAAAGGAAGGGATGATTGATGTTACAAAACCATCATGTAAACACAAAGACTGTAAATTACTTCCGTCATTTAACTATAACATTGGAGACAAACCATTATATTGTAATAAACACAAAAAAGAAGGAATGATAAGTGTGAAGAAAAAATGTCGACATGAAGGATGTAATGTGATTCCAAATTATGGAATCACGAAAGCAACTCATTGTAAAAAACACAAGACAGAAGAAATGAAAGATGTTCGTCATAAATCATGTAAAAACAAGGATTGTGACAAGAGACCAAATTTTAATTATGAAGGAGAAAAAGGTGGAATATATTGTTTTGAACACAAAAAAGAAAATATGATTGATGTGGTACATAAGAGATGTAAATCGGAATGGTGTGATTTACAGGTAACTAAGAAATATGAAGGTTATTGCTATCATTGTTTTGTTCATCTTTTTCCTGATCATAAATTGTCACGTTCATACAACACAAAAGAAAAAGCCGTTGCTAAATACATCACCAAAAACTTTCCGGATGTTGATGTACACTTGGATAAACGTATTGATGGTGGATGTTCACTAAAAAGGCCAGATATGTTGATTGATATGGGTAGTCATGTAATCATTATCGAAGTGGATGAACATCAACATGGAGCATATGACACAACATGTGAAAACAAGAGAATTATGATAATTTCTAAAGATCTTAATCACCGTCCTATCGTTGTTGTACGATTCAATCCAGACAAGTACACGCGAAATAAAAAATTGAAGGTTTCGTGTTGGAAAACAACGATGAAAGGAACGTTTGTGATAAAAACACAAAAGGAGAAATGGGAAAAACGATTGGATCTTTTGAAGCAATGGGTAGAATATTTTATGGAAGAGATTCCAGAAAAATCAGTGTCATACAAATATTTGTTTTACGATAAATAAATATCTATATATAATATAAATTATATATGTCATGCTTCAACAAACAAAGCACATTTAGGATAACACCATGTAAAGACCCTTTAAAAGTTATAATTGATTCGCAATCTGAAGTATTGGACGTAAATATTACAAATGATTCTGTTCCAATATCGTCAGGAGTTCCCTTGGAGGTTATTAATGCTCCTGGAGATGATTTGGATGTAAATGTCACTAATGTCGTTCCAATATCGTCAGGAGTTCCCTTGGAGGTTATTAATGCTCCTGGAGATGAATTAGATGTGAATGTGACTAATGTCGTTCCAATATCATCAGGAGTTCCCTTGGAGGTTATTAATGCTCCTGGAGGTGATTTGGATGTGAATGTGACTAATGTCGTTCCAATATCGTCAGGAGTTCCCTTGGAGGTTATTAATGCTCCTGGAGGTGATTTGGATGTGAATGTGACTAATGTCGTTCCAATATCGTCAGGAGTTCCCTTGGAGGTTATTAATGCTCCTGGTGATGATTTGGATGTGAATGTCACTAATGTCGTTCCAATATCGTCAGGAGTTCCCTTGGAGGTTATTAATGCTCCTGGAGGTGATTTGGATGTTACCGTTCTTAACACCTCATTTGATGTGAACGTAACTAATGCTTCTATACCTGTTGTTTCAAGCGCACCTTTAGAGGTTATTAATCCTGTAGGCGGTGATTTGGATGTTACCGTTATCAATGCTTCTATACCTGTTGTTTCAAGCACGCCTTTAGAGGTTGTTAATCCTGTCGGTGGTGATTTGGACGTTACCGTTCTTAACGCTTCTATACCTGTTGTTTCAAGCGCACCTTTGGAGGTTGTTAATCCTGTAGGCGGTGAATTAGATGTGAATGTGACTAATACATCGTTTGATGTGAACGTAACTAACGCTTCTATACCTGTTGTTTCAAGTACTCCGTTGGAGGTTGTTAATCCTGCAGGCGGTGAATTGGACGTGAATGTGACTAATACATCATTTGATGTTAATGTAACTAATGCTTCTATACCTGTTGTTTCAAGTACTCCATTGGAGGTTGTTAATCCTGTAGGTGGTGAATTGGACGTGAATGTGACTAATACATCGTTTGATGTTAATGTAACTAATGCTTCTATACCTGTTGTTTCAAGCGCACCTTTGGAGGTTGTTAATCCTGTAGGTGGTGATTTGGATGTCACTGTTCTTAACGCCTCATTTGATGTGAACGTAACTAATGCTTCTATACCTGTTGTTTCAAGCGCACCTTTAGAGGTTGTTAATCCTGCAGGTGGTGAATTGGACGTGAATGTGTGACTAATGTCGTTCCAATATCGTCAGGAGTTCCCTTGGAGGTTGTTAATCCTGTAGGTGGTGATTTGGATGTCACTGTCCTTAACACCTCATTTGATGTTAATGTAACTAATGTTTCTATACCTGTTGTTTCAAGCGCACCTTTGGAGGTTGTTAATGCTCCTGGAGACGAATTAGATGTGAATGTGACTAATGTCGTTCCAATATCGTCAGGAGTTCCCTTGGAGGTTATCAATCCCGTTGGCGGTGATTTGGATGTTACTGTTCTTAACACCTCATTTGATGTGAACGTAACTAATGCTTCTATACCTATAACAACAAGTACACCGTTGGAGGTGTTCACATCGTCCAACACACCGTTACAGATAGCGGGCAATATGGATGCGTTTTATAGAATGAGAATATCAGAACCGTTAACTATATTTGACAGTAAACAGTTAGTGGATAGTCAGCCATTGTTTTGGGACGATGCTCAGACATCTGGTGCAGGGACAAGTTCAACATATAATACGAATCAGGCAAGTACATCGATATCTGTAAGCGCGTCCACTGCGGGAACGAGAGTTAGACAGACGTTTAGATATTTTAATTATCAACCAGGAAAAAGTCAGTTGGTTATTATGACGGGGATTTTTGGTAGTGTGTTGGCTGGAATCACGAGTAGACTTGGGTTATTTACAGCCAACAATGGTATGTTTTTTGAGCAGTCTCCGTTGGGTATGGGTGTTGTGGTGAGAAGTTTTACGAGTGGTGTTGCTGTGGATACAAGAATAAATCAGGCCAATTGGAATTTGGATACCATGGATGGAACTGGACCCAGTGGTATCACATTGGATTTCACAAAGACACTAATTTATATTATTGATTACGAATGGTTAGGTGTTGGAACCATCAGATATGGTGTTTATGTTAACGGTTTACCATATTATGTTCACGCTGTACACAATAGCAATATAAATACAGTTGTTTACATGAGTACACCAAATCTTCCATTGAGATACGAGATAAGTAACGATGGAACTGGATTGGCGAGTTCGTTGACACATATATGTACTACTGTAATAACAGAAGGGGGAAGACAACAGACAGGATTAGAGAGAGAGGAGTGAATAGAGGTAACACAAGTTTAGTGGCGTCGACAGCAAACAATATATATGCTCTTGTTGGTGTACGTTTAAAGACGACACATTTGGGCGCGTTTATACAACTTGTTGATTATTCAGCATTGTGTACGAGTGCAGCAATATATACGTATTATATTCTTTTAAATCCGACTATAGTAGGTACGGCATTAACGTGGACACCATTAACAAATTCAGCTGTCGAATATGCGTTTGGAACGTCTGCAACGACGCTCACGGGAGGAACTGTATTGGCAACGGGAGTATTACAGGCCACAACCCAAAATCCTGACATATTGAAGCGCGCTGTAGAATCTGATCTATCTATAGGATCATCAATTGCGGGAGTGAGAGATGAATTGTTTATAGCGATACAATCATTCAGTAGTAACGAAACTTTTTATGGCGCTGCAGTTTGGAACGAATCTTTTTAAAAATGATTTCTTGTATTAATATTTCATTAATCGCATTAATGAAATGTCATTAAGATATTACCAAAAAGAAGCCGAAGAGGCAATACTTAATACCTTGAAAAATAACGACAAATGCCTCGTCAAAATGTTTTGTGGAACGGGTAAAACCAGAATTATGTTTAATCATGTTTTAAAACACAATCTTAACAAATTGTCTGTGATAGTTTTTCCTTCTCTGGCTTTGATTTCTCAATTCAACAACGACTACATTTATAACGACGTGTGGTCAAAATCGGTCAGCAAATTTACTTTCATGAATATATGTTCTCTTGATGAAATTGATGGAGATATAAAATACACTACCAATAAATACAAAATATCAAAATTCATAAAAAATAATGTAGGGGAAAACGTATTTATTTCCGTAACATATCAATCTTTACATTTATTGTTAGACGCCGTAAAATCATCCAACCAAATCATAGATACACTGATTTTTGATGAAGCACACCATATTGTAGGAAGTGAAATTCAAAAATTGGTGTTTGGTAAAAAATTTATAGACAATGTGGACAAGATGATATTTTTTACTGCCACACCCAAAAACGATCAAGGGGTCACAATGTATAAAAAGAGAAAATACACCATTGATTTTGAGAATTTCTTGGACGACAATGAAATAATGTATGATGATGACAGCGAAGATATTTCTTACAATGAAGAGTCTTATCATTCTGACTGTGGCCCTTTAGCGTATGAATATACACATATACAAGCAGTTAACGATGGTGTGTGTAACAATTTTGATATTGTCATTAGTATGTCAATGCAGGAAGAAAAATCCATACATTATAACATTGTAAACACAATCTTGGATACTGGAAATAAAAAGGTTTTTACGTTCCATGGAAGATCGGAAACACAACACGACTACATTACGGATGTATTGTCTTTTTCAAGCAAGAGTAATCATGCTAAATTAACTGATATGTATAAAAATTTATGTAAAAAGAAGAAAAAGGTCGCAAACAAAGAAATCGTTCTACAGGGAATAACAGGACTAACAAAAAACAAAACACATATTTTGGACGAGTTTGACGCAGATAAGAAAAACATTCGCATCTTGGCAAGTTGCAACACCATTGGCGAAGGTGTAGACTCCAAAAATGCAAATATGGTAGTCTTTGTCGATCCAAAAAGTTCTCCTGTGGCAATCATACAAAATATCGGTAGGGTGTGTAGAAAACAAGAAAGAAAATCCGTCGTGTTGATTCCGTGTACAGTAGATTACAACAAATACAAAAGCATTGAATCCAAAGAAGAAAAGGATCTTTTGTTGCGTCAACAGTTTAACAAAAACGGAGATTACAACTATATATTGAATGTACTATCTGCTCTTAGACAGGACGACCAAGAATTGTATGATATGTGTATGTACTATCCAAACACATTCTCACCAAAAGAAATAAAAGATAATTTGTATAAACAGGGTTATAGAATTTCAAAAGAAGGTTCGTCTGAGAACCCTTCGAAAGTAATTGGTTGTGATATCGAATCGTCTGACCTTGACGAAATAGCCGATGAAATCGAGAAACCAATTGAAATCCGCACAGCCGATATGGAAGAACCAATAAAAGTGTATGGAAAAGAATATGATGAAGAACATGTCAGATTATTCTTTAACGACAACAAATATTACAAAATAGAAAAACGTGTGAAAAAGGCATCAGGAAAAATCAAAAACCCAAAAAGACAAAAAGTAAAAATCAATGTACATGTCGATGACGAAATGAGCGTATTTTGGGATGTCGTGGATATAAACGAATCATTCACTACCGCTTACGTGGAATCATTCATCGTTCGTGATGATAATAAATGGTTTGAGAATTTAGAAAAAGCAGGAAAATTTATTGATGAAAATGGAAGATTGCCAAGGCAAGATGCCCCACGAAGATCAAATATGTCTGACGATCTTAAAAAAGAATTACCTTTTGGTAGATGGTTACAGATGCAGAAACATAACTACAAAAACAAAATATTCTCTCTAAGGGAAAATCAAAAGGATAGAAGAAATGCATGGGAAGAATTTGCTGAGAAGTACAAAGACTATTTAGTAAAAGAAGATATATGGTTTGAAAATTTAGAAAGTGTAAAAGATTTTATAGATAAAAAAGAAAGGTTGCCAAGATCAAATAAACCTAAAAACGGACATATATCAGATAATCTCAAAGGGGAATTATATTTGGGTGTTTGGTTATATACGCAGAAACATAACTACAAAAACAAAATATTCTCTCTAAGGGAAAATCAAAAGGATAAAAGAAACGCATGGGAAGAATTCGCTAAAAAATACAAAAATTATTTAGTGAAAGAAGATATATGGTTTGAAAATTTAGAAAGTGTAAAAGATTTTATAGATAAAAAAGAAAGGTTGCCAAGGTATAAACATAAAAACGGACATATATCTGATAATCTCAAAAGAGAATTTTATCTTTGTCAATGGTTATATGATCAGAAGAAAAACTATAAAAATAACATAAAAGCCATGAAAGAGAATGAAAAAAGAGAGGCTTGGGAAGAATTCTCTAAAAAATACAAAAATTATTTGGTAAAAAAAGATATATGGTTTGAAAATTTAGAAAGTGCAAAAGATTTTATAGACAAAAACAAAAGGTTGCCAAGATCAAATACGTCTTGTATTTCTGATGAGACCAAAAAAGAAATTGTTTTGGGTAGATGGCTACGAACACAGAAAAAAAATTATGTCGCAAAAAAAGAATCAATGAAAGAGATTGAAAAAAGAAAGGTTTGGGAAGAATTCGCTATAAAATACAAACATTATTTGGTAAAAAAAGATACATGGTTTGAAAATTTAGAAAGTGTAAAAGATTTCATCGATAAAAATGAAAGGTTGCCAAGATCAAACAAATCTAAAAAAGGACATATATCAGATAATCTCAAAAGAGAATTTTATCTTTGTCAATGGATATATGATCAGAGAAAAAATTATAAAAATAACATAAAAGCCATGAAAGAAGATGACAAGAGAAAAGCATGGGAAGAATTTGTGGAAGAGTATTTTACGGATAAGATTCCCACAAACAAATCCCTTAAAAAGGATAGAATTAAACTTGTCAACAAAAAATCCATGACAAATGGTGATAAAAGACCGTTATCAAAAATTTCCGAACTCCATAAAAAATACAAAACGATGTCGTCAAAAAATCTCAATAGGTTGTTCAAGGATGATCCGAATTTGTGGATTGACTATCACAAGTTAGCCGAGGAAAATGAGAAGACACTTCCTGACGTTCCATACAAGCAAATTATAAAAATGTTGGAAGGTTTAAAAATCAAGGGTAAAACGCATATAGTCGATATGGGTTGTGGATTAGCACACGTATCAAACCATTTTAAAGACGAAAAGAGAATGGTCTTTCACAATTTTGATCATTATGCATGTAACGACAATGTTGAAGAATGTGATATTTCTGATGTGCCATTGGAGGATGAAAGTGTGAGAGTGGTGATATTATGTATGGCTATGTGGGGATCAAATTGTGATGATTATGTGCAGGAGGCTTACAGAATATTAAGTGACGGTGGGATTTTATTTATGATAGAACCAATGAAAAGATGGATTTCAGAGGATGGAAAGAATCGTCTGGAAAGATTGTTGAATGTGAATGAGTTTGAAATCAAATCTAATAATTATGTCAAAGGTGAAGAAGAACAAGACAAGTTCATGAAACTAAAATGTTATAAATATATTTAACGATTTTGCGTAAAAAACACATGACAAGTTTGTAAAATGATGTTATTCGATACTTTGAACAAGAACTAAAAGGACAAAACCCTAACAAAAATTGATATTCATATTAACTAATATGAAATTACTTTCTTTTACTTTTGATTTTTGCGTGTTCCTGTCCCATATTCATTAATATTCTTCTCATTTCTTCCAAATTAATTGCCCCGGTTGCGTAAGACCGATGTAACATCTCTTCTACTACCCACGGATCGAAACCTGGAACGTCCAACATTATTCTTCCTGTTTCAATAATCTGTTTTTGAATTTCGTCTTTTAATTCTTCAGGCAAGTTTTTCAAAAGCGTGGGATGTTTTCGAATACATTCATGATTCAAAAGACGTCTTGTTATATCAAGTTTGTCCTCCTCGATAGATACATGGTATAAATAATTATCATCAACACAAGGATCAGCACCCATATCAAGTAAATAATTAACAATTTTTTCACCACCATCACTATCTATTCCTTCTGATGCCACAGTAAGTAGATATGATGATGGGTAATCTTGCGCAAGATCTTGTCCTTCAAACATTAGCGGACCATTATAATTTAAATCTAAATCTGGATTTTTTTCGTACATATATTTAAATATCTCATAATTGTCTATATTTACTGCAGCAAATAGACTTAGTTGTGATAATTTCACTCTGTCTATGTATTTTTTAGCAATCTCAAAAAATACAATACTCTGATGATGTCTCATATAATCGATTAAATACTCTTCTTTAGTTGTCAAATCATATCCGTATTTGTTAAATATTTCTAAAACTTTCATTTGTCTTTCCTCGTGATCGTCATCCTCATCATTAGTAACACCAAATTCGTGCCAAGTTTTATATGTTCGTTCACCTATTTCCCATCCAGGTTTTAAAATCTCCTCCAATTTAGCAAATTTTTCATCTAATGGTATAGGCAAATAACCCAATACGTATATCTCAGAACTTAACGAACTTAACATTTATAAATAAAATTAAAAAAAATGATATATAATAAGATTTTCAACAAGTCGATAAATGGGTAATTTGTGTGACATGAATAATTGTCCAGGATGCGGTGTCAGTTGGGTTGGTGAGGAGATTCCTCAAGGTCTTTATAGCACAGGATATTATGCTACAATGGAAGATGCTCGCGAAGCAGCCAAAAGTTATGGATGGACAGAGGAAAATAAGAAGTGTTTTCGTAACGAGATTGCTCAATATTGCGAATTAAGAGATTGTGTAGTCGCATATAAATGTTGTGATTGTAATGTTGAGTTTCCTGTAGACGATATACAAATAAATTGATTTTCATATTTGTAATATGAAAAGAATAAAAATGCTGCAAGCCATGAAAAATGCTTACACACGATGTGAAATAAACGAAGAAGCGAAGAGATTGTCACGTGTTAGTCTTATCGAGAGTGCAAAGGAAAAGATTGAAAATGTATTGAAAACAATAGAACATTTCGAACAAGAGGTATATGTTAATCTTCCTGAATTGACAAAGGAAGAACGAATCAATATTGAGGAAGAGATGACAAAAATGCATAATCAAGTATGTGTATGTTCAAACGTGGAAAAAAATCCATACGGGAACAATGAAGAATCACAAGCAACATGGATATCAATAGAATTCTTTCCCAAGAAAGATGCTTAAACAAACACCAATCAATAAATGAGCAATACACAAATGAAAGAAGCCGTGGAACAAACAATTCAAGAAGAAGAAACGTTAATGTTGGAAAGAGAACGTTTGGAGAATCAAATTAGAGAAATCGACGAGAAACGCAGATCTTTATGGCAAGCAAAGGAGGTTTGTGATTTCTTTGATTTGTACAGGCGTGCACAACGAGTATTTGAAGACACTGAGGATATTACATACTTATTGAATCGTAGTTATAACGTAAAAGTTGTTCCTTTAGTATATGAATATATGTCTAACGAATACAAAACTATGCTCGAAAGTGAAACAAAGGCGATTTATCGTCGTAATCTTTCAAAGATCAAGGAATTTATCGATCAAGGATGTCCAGTATACGTGTATAACCCTGTAGCAGTTGGCACCAGTGCATTAGCAGTGGGTAGGTCATTAAATTGATTTTCATATTCGCTAATATGAAAAACTTTACCATATCAAATGACAAATATTTTAATTGGTACGTCTGGGTATGATTACAAGTGGTGGAAGGGCGGGTTGGGTGATTTTGAACCTTTTTATAAAACTAAAAATATATTACAGGAATACAGTACACATTTTAATTTTGTGGAATTGAATTCACCTTTTTACAAAACGCCAACAATAAAAACAGTAAAAAAGTGGTGTGACAGTACACCAGACAATTTTAAATTTGTTGTTAAAGTTAGCAAAACCATTACACATAATAAAAAGTTGGTTGATTTTGAACAATTGTTTCCAGAGTTTTATGATGTTATGAGACATTTGAAGGGAAAACTTGCTGGATTTTTGATACAACTTCCCCCATCATTTAAAAATACAAAAAATAAGAGCAAGATTGACGGGTTAACACCTTTGGAACGTGTTGTCAAGGTGGCAAAACAATATCATGATGTGGATATTTATGTGGAATTTCGTGACGAGAGTTGGTTTTGTGATCATGTGTATGAATCGTTGAAGGGTATGTGGAGTGTTGTTTTCGTGAGTTGTGGAAACTTGGGAAAGATGAAACCTGGATTCTCTCCTACACTCGACAACGACAAAGCAATTACGATCCCTGGTAAGATTTACTTTAGAAATCACGGAACTTGGTTGTCACAGCCATATTGTGGATCGTACACGGAAGATGAATTAAAGCAAATGGTATATATGATTCAGGAGAATACGATAGTAGTGTTTGATAACACGGATAGTTTTGCTGGACAGATAGAATGTCCATTTCCTGGAAAAATGTTGTTGTCGAAAGATGTTATTTTGAAAAGAAAGTTGATTCCGCATGCCGTGGATGATGCTAAAAGATTGTGTCATATCTTTTCACGTACTTGATGTTTTTCATATTATGGAAATATGAAAAATCAATGAATAATAATTTTGATGTGGACAATTTTTTCTTTTTCTATGGTGAATATGTTTGTATAATTTTTTGGGGAATCGAAATGTTTATATTCGACTTGTATATCCTTGTAATCGTAAGTGATTGAAAAATGTTTAATGTTGGTTGGCTGTTTCAATGTCTCTATCAAATACGAAATAACGATATCGCGATCCATGTATCTTTTGGCAAATTCGCCAGATTCTTCCACTTGTAATGTAACATGTATATCCAATATATGTTTTAATTCGTCATCTTTAGTCCAGAGAGAACTATAGAATTTGTTGATGATTGTGTGTAAAGGACCATTCCATAACATTTATATATGTATTTATATTAATAATCTTCTTCGTCTTCGTACCACCAATCCGTGATGAACATCATTATCATGAAGTCGAGTATTATGTCCATTTATCATATAAAACCGTTTTAAACATATTAAAAATAATAAAAAAATTATACACAACTAAAATAAACGACTGCGTGGTGGAATTGGTATACGCGATGGTCTTGAAAACCATTCTCTTCGGAGGTGCAGGTTCAAGTCCTGCCGCAGTCTAACTCGTGTGTATTATCACACGTCGTGATTCGTGTGTATTATCACACCCTTAATACGATTAAGGGTCAACATCGTATAGTGGTATTATTTTTCCTTGTGACGGAAAAGACCAAGGTTCGATTCCTTGTGTTGGCAATGTCCTGAATATGACATTAAACTGTTCGATGCTTCCAGAGCCCCGTCGGCAGAGCGTTCGACTGTTACACATACGTGATTTATCTGTTACACATACGTGATTTATCTGTTACATATATACGTGATTTAACAGTTTATCGAAAGGTCCTTGGTTCGATCCCAAGTGGAAGCGAAATATGCCACTGAGGCGCAATGGATGCGCATGTGCCTTGTAAAGCGTGCCCTAATTTGTAGGTTTTAACCGAAACTAAATAGTTCTTAAATGAGCGGGCGGAACGTAATAATAGTAAAGCACAAGGAAGTGAGATCGATACTCATTAGTGGCTTAATTTGTCTTCTCGCATATTCGAGAAGCGAACAGATTGAGTACGTGGCCGAATACGTACGAATAAATGAATTGTCATTTAAAGAATATAAATATAATGAGCACATACGTGTGTTCACCACCGCCCCATTAGTTCAGATGGAAGAACCGACATGGGTAAACACTAAGCATCCGTGGCTGAGCGGTTTTAAAGCGTCTTGCTTAAGCATGTATTAGTATACAAGATCCTCTAACGAGGGCGCAGGTTCGAATCCTGTCGGATGCAAACACATTATTGTAATAATGTGTCCATACACGGACTTTTGGCGAATTGGGTAATCCCAGTTCGATTCAGGGCAAAGGACGTGTATGGACAAATAGCCCTGTAGTATAACGGTAGTATCCGCGGTTTGGGATCGTGAGACCCAGGTTCAATTCCTGGCAGGGCCCACCACAAGTCTCAATAGTTAAGAGACGTCACGGGTTCGATTCCCGTTCGAGGCATACACATATTAACAATATGTGTCCCAAGCATGACATTAAAATGCTTCATCCCGAAAGATGTAAAATTTCCAAAAGCCCCCTAAACTCTGCTTGGTTGAGTGTCTGACTTTTATCATTAGAATAAATTAATCAGAAAGTCACAGGTTCAAATCCTGTAGGGGGTACGAAAGCAGTGTAACTCAGAGGGAGAGTGTCAGGCCCATAACCTGAAAGTCGATTGATCGAAACTATCCACTGCTAAAGTCATTATATTATAATGACTCTTCGGCTTCGGATATGAAGAGTAAAAGCCCCTGTGGCGTAGTTGGTAGCGCGTGAGATTTCTAATCTCAAGGTCGCAGGTTCAAGGCCTGCCAGGGGCGAATGTCCTGAACATGACATTAAAAGGTTTGAATGTTCCTATAACTCAGATGGTAGAGTATTGCCCTTATATATCAAGAATATAACCCGCCAAGCAATTGGCATAGAAAGACAAAAGTCGTGGGATCAAAACCCACTAGGAACAAACGTTTTATTCATGTAATGTCTAAAATGACATTACACTAAACCCAAGATAAAAATGAAAATTTGCTTTAATATGACAACAACATACAATATGGAATCATATACCAATATTGGCACATTCGTCGACAGTGTAGCAACAGTACAAAGTTTGAATAACCCAATAATTGACGATCTTGCAGGAGGAAAAAAAATTAAACAAAATTAAAGCAGAATTCTTACTGCTAAGATATTGTAAACATGAACCGTTAGATACGGTAAAGCGGTTAGTAGAAAATGCAAATATCTCAAAAAGTATATTAGATAAATGTGTAGTTTATGCGAGTGAAGGTGGTCATTTGGATACAATTAAGTATCTTGTTGGTTTAGGATGCGATCCAAAACTCAACAATGACGCATTTTATGGGGCGTCTCAATATGGTCGTTTGGATACCATTAAATATCTTATTAGTTTAGGGTGTGATCCTAAAGCAGATAACGACGAGGCTATTAAAAGGGCGACATCGGGAAATCGCTTAGACGTGGTTAAATATCTTGTTAGTTTAGGGTGTGATCCTAAAACGGCTGATAATTATGCTATTAGAATAGCATCCTCAAACGGAAATACTGAAATGGTTAAATATCTTGTTGGTTTAGGATGTGATCCTAAAGCGGTTCATAATCAACCTATTAAATTGGCGTCGGAATCAGGTAGTTTAGAACTGGTCAAATACCTTGTTAGTTTAGGGTGTGACCCAAGAGTGAATGATGATATATGTGTGATAAATGCTTGTTTTAATTCTTGTTATAGTGGACATTTAGATGTGGTTAAATATCTTGTTAGTTTAGGATGCGATCCTAAAGCATATGAAAATAGGGCGTTGTTTGATGCTTGTATAAATGATAATATAAATGCCGTTAAATATTTTGTTAATATGGGGTGTGACCCTAAAGCATATGACAATGAGGCAATTGAAATGGCATCAAGTTATGAAAGTGAGGAAATTATTACTTTTCTATTAGAATTTGGATGTGATCATGAAGATGTAAAGCAAATATACAAATACAAAGCCATACAAGAAGTTATACTACGATTACATACATTCATGCATACAGCACCAACAAAAAACCATTATCTCAAAATGGAAATCATAAAAAGAATAATTCCTTGCTTTCCAGAGAGTGATATCATAAAAATGATTTAATATGTTATTCATATTGACAAAGTAATATGAATACAATACTTTCTTGGTTCAAACCACAACCTTCCAAGGTGATGTTATACAACGTGATTGATCGCCAAGGAAAGATTTTATATAGTTGTCTTCAGGAAGATACCGCAGCAAATTTTGTAATGATTTATAGATTGAAAGGAGCAGAAGTGTATATGGATTTAGTCGCACGTTGATAAAATTCTCTCAATTCTTTAATATTCATATCTTTGATGTTTTCTTTTTGTAACAATTCTTCTATGTGAAAATCATATATTCTTTGTTCATCTCGTGAACGAACGATCCAATTTGACCAGTAACATTGTATTTGGATAAAGCCTTTATCGTATTCTTTTACATCGTTGGCACATATACTTGAAAGGAATTTGCGTTTTAAATCTACTTTGTGTGAATTATATGTACATTCAGGATCTTCACACTCACATCTCCTCTCCCCCAATGGAAACTGTGACATTGCTTTAGCAAACCGTTCTGTAAACTCCATTTAATATCTTATTATATAATAAGATGATTCAAGAACCAATACTATTTCTTACCGGTGCTGGGGCATCAGTGGATTCAGGATTGGGAACATATCGAGGAAAAGGGGGATTGTATGAACGACAAGGAAATCCTCAAGACGATTTGTCGATTAAAACGTGGAATAAGCATCCTGCGTTGACATGGAGGACGTTGGGTCCACTTGTCAATTCGATAAGGAAAAACAAACCGGGACCGACATATGAACTAATCAAGAAAATATCTGAAACTCGAGATGTAACCATCTATACACAAAATGTAGATGACTATTCACATTATGCATGTGATAAAGTATGGGAGATGCATGGTAATGTGAAGACAATGAAATGTGAAAAATGTGATGTGGTGTATGACTTGGATGAAGAAAATCCATTATGTCTATCATGTAATGAATATTGTAAACCAAATATTGTGTTTTATGGAGAGAATGTTCGCCCTAATTCTATGGAGTTTAACAAGCACAAAACGGTGATTGTGATTGGTACCACACTGGAATTTTCATATTTGGATCGTATGTTGAACAAGTATAAATCGAGAGGGGCATTGATAATTCACATTAACCCCGATATAAATTATGGTTCGTTTGTGAAAAATGGTGATGTATGGATGAGGATGAAATCGGAAAAGGCGTTAAATTTTTTGTTTGTATAAAAATGATAATATTACAATTATTCTTATTAATAAATAAGAATGGTTAAAGTTAAGTATCCTATATTTCAAGAAGCGTCATTGTACACGAATATACCGTTTTGGAAGGAGATGTTGGAGCAATGTGCGTTAGCGAAATTCCCCAAAGGAATGTCTGTGTCTAAAAATGTGATATACATCAATAATACAAAGACCAAGAAAAACATTAAAAGGTATGATATACCAGAGGAAGCACATGAGGTGTGTGAATTGTGTAAGAAGATTTTTACGGAAATTCTTGGGTTAAAGTCGGCGCAAGACAAAAGTCAAGATTTGGAGGATTTTCGTACGACACAGAAAAAATTTAAAACGAAGGAATTTACTTCGTTTAAGGATGCGTCGTTAAAGGTTCAGAGGCAGGAGTTGATAGACAATTATGTATTAAAAGTTGGAGATGAAAAGGGGTTAACCTCTAAAGAGATGAAAAAGTTTAAGAATGCGATATTTGTGGGTATACATATGAAAACGATTACAGATATAGAATTTGACGACAATGAGATATTGGACATTCCTGATATAACCCTAAAAAAGACGAAAACGGGATGGGTTCCGAGATTTGTGGAATGAATTTTCATATATGTGTATATGAAAAATTTATAAAATTGTCCATGATCTTGGACCGTCCAAATTTGTGTATGCTGCAGTTGCATCAGGTAACCCAACTCCTGTAAGGTTGACAGAGCCAAGTGTATTTCCATTATTTGCTGTGGGTGCTGACCACGTTGCTCCGTTCACAGTGGTATGGGTATTAAACATAATCAATGCTTTATTATAATTAGATTGGTCAAATGCAGAATTTTGCATAAATTCGTCAACTACGACTAAAGTTGTTGGTCTCCACGATGAAATATCAGGATTTGCACTTTCAGCATTACCGAACATACCATCCATATCTGAAACATTAGAAACATCCCAATCAGAAACATTAGGATTAGCATTAGTAGCATCAAGAAACATCGCATTCATACTTGTAACATTAGAAACATCCCATTTGGAAACATCTGGATTTGCTGACGTGGCGCCAAGAAACATTTCTATCATATTAGTAACATTAGAAACATCCCATTTAGAAACATTTGGATTGGCAAACGGTGCCTCTCTAAACATAAGTGACATATCTGTGATTGTTGTATCAGGTGTATCCAACGCACTAAATGTTGTTATGCTTTCATTATTATAGAAATTCAGCCATTTCAAACCTATTTTTCCAAATTGTATAACATCAATTAATTTTGATCGTTGTTGTAATGGAATTAAACTGTTAGTCCACTGTTCAACCGAACCAAATACCACTACATTATACACTCCTGGAATGCTATATGTATGTGTAACAGGGTCCACAGATGATGTATATTTGTTAAATGAACCATCTTCCCCACAAAACAAGAAAGTCTACAACTCCGCCCACAGGCAATCGTATTGATTCGTTAGGGACTGTTGTTCTCCATGTAGTTATGAAAGAATCAGGATTATTTTGAATGTTTTCAAAAAATAAATTTCTATTAAGTCTTTCATCACCACAACATGCTTTCGTAAATGCCATGGTGACAGGTCTTTTTGTACAACCACAAGCGTCAGCACAGGATTTTTTACCTTTGCTCAAGTAAGTTCTTGAAGAGAAACTATTTCCACAAGTGCTCATTTATTAAACAAAATATATTTTATCCAAATTTCCTCACGTGAAATTGAGGAACTCCAAAAGCATCAATTAACGTCAATTTGTCTTCTCTTTGATATATATCTAATATATCCTTGTCGTGTGGAAGGTCCACAGCATAAGGATATTGTTTGTGAATATAATAGGTCATATCACCGTCTCTTTCGTGTAGATACAATACTTTGTTTCTACAATGTTCGGTTGCTGGTGTAAACATTTGTAAAGGAAGTTGGATTTTACGATTATATTGATCTTTCATGAATAATCCCCATATCATTTTCCATTTCATATCACTGAGATATACTGCTTTGTTAGACGACAAGACACGAATAATCATCTCTTCTCCACTATCCACACGGGCTTCTAAAATATAGAATCCTTTATTCGCGTGTCGCGATCGCGACACACTCAATCTATTTTGTGACGTGCCTTTGGGCACGTCACACAAATTATCTTTTCCTACAGTTGTGAATTTTATTCCATAAAAATAATCATCTACATCCATTTTATTAAAATGGAATTACATTAATCCTTCTTTCTCCATGGATTTGATTAAGCGTGTCACACCAATTCCACCCTCATACCTTCTAAACATATCGTGACGAAAATAATCTTCCAACTCCCTCTCCACACGATCTTTTCCAAATTCCTTGAAAAGGAGTTCAGCATATTTTCCTCCTGTCACCGTATGAAATTGGTTACGCATATCATGAATACTAATTGATCTTTCCGCCGTTCCAAAAGTTTCCACACCAGACAACAACACATCTAATTTCTTTGCTGTTCTTTTTCCTGGATTTAAAGCCATATTCCAAAATGGATCGGTATGCATGGGAAAATTCTTGAGAAAAACCACTGGTCCAAAATCCTCATACAACATTTTTTCGTGATCGTGATTCAATTCGTCAACTCCATATTTCTTGCATGCATCAATATAATTAATTTCTTTGAATTCGCCCTTGTATCCCAAAAATTTTAATAGGTCTGAACACATATTTACAAGTTCATAGAAATGACCCTTCGATTCAAATTCAAAGAGAGGAAATGTCAAATCGTGTCTTGGTTTAGGATTTGGTTCGTTACGATAGGATGTAGTCAAGCAATAAAGACCATTAAGTGAAGGGTCGGTGAGGAGATCATATTCCATGTTCATTTGATTTGTTTGAGGCAATGGCCATTTCATACCACCTATATTATAGGATGTTACATTGGGTGGGTCTTCACAAGCAGCCAAGATAGTTCGTCTTTGTTGTGAACAAGATTCGATGAAACCTTTTTGTTGGAAAAAGGATCTCATCTTTTGGATGACTTTGTCTGCTTTTTTGATATCTACGTAACCTTGACACTTTCGCATCATTTATTTCTATTAGGGTTGATTAAGACAAAAAAATGATAATTGATATTGTATTGACGTCTAACAAACAAATGACAGAATACATTACTGTTTTTACATTGGAAGACCAGCAGGAGTTTGAGATTAAGAAGGAGACCGCGATGATGAACAAGGTGATTAAGGAGGCGATGGAAGATGCAGATTCTGGAGTTGTACCTTTGCAGATTACACGACCAATGTTGGAAAAAATTATTGAGTGGAGTGAGAGTGACGATTCAGAATTTTTGGAGAAATGTATAAAGTCAGACAATCCAAATAAAAAGATTAATCAAGAATATTTGTTTCAATTGTTGTTAGCCACGGATTATTTGGATAATGAGAAATTGTTTGATATGTGCTGTAATCGTGTTGCTGATTGTATTCGCGGAAAGACTTTGGAAGAGGTAAAATCAGAAAATGGTATTTGTTTGGAATGTTATGCTACATCAGAAAATAATAGCGAAGTGTGTGAACATGGATTGACAAGATTGTCATATACACGTGAACAAGAAGAAGAAATGAAAAACTACAAGCCTTACGAAGAATGGGTCAAAGAGGTGGAAGCACAATAATTAAACGAATTGTAGGCTGTGGTTTTTACAATATTCATAATTCGACATCATATATGAAAATATTCCATTTTGACATTTTACAACTTTCCATTTTATGGATAGAACAAAAACATTCTCCAAGGATAGAAGGGCGACCACAAGGAACCATTAAACATTTATGAGCGGAGCAATACTGTACCAATGGCGATACACTATTTCTACATTTTTTGAATTGACATCTATGTTGATCACAATATTTCTTTTTTGTTATTTTCCAACATTTATGAAAAAGACAAAACCAATACATTCTTATAACATATAAGAATATTTATTTCATAGTATAGTAAAACGAATTACTTTAAAACGATACGAACGCTTTCTTTTCCTGTTCTTTTGATGACTCTCCATCGGAGATCAGTTGGTGACGAAGACAATGTTGCTTTACCTTCTTTTCCGACTTTGCAGAAACCACCAACAACACAAGTACCATCATCATCAACAACGACCTGACCAACAAGACCGATTGTAGCCCATTCTGGTCGAATTCCACGAGACACATATTCTCTTGAAGGATCCCATTCGTCAGATATTTTTACTCTTTGAACAGGAGTGATTCCTTCCAAGGACAAAAGGTCTTCTTTTTCTTGTTGTGTGAAAAGGTCTGAAGCATTAATGCGTTCTTCTGTTCTTGTGCGAATGGCTTCATAATTGGATTCAAAATACATATCTGGTTTCAAATCGTGGAAAATTTGTTCTTGTACGACTGAAATCAATTGTCTTCTTCTTTTTGGATCGGATTCAACTAAGGCATCAAACCTTTTTCCTATGGTATCTACATATCCTTGTAGCATACTGTCTTCTGAAACACCATAACCATGTTCTGTCAATTCGTATTTTCCTGGCCAATATCCATAATTGTTACCCAATACGAAAGCGTTTGTGGACACGACACCCAAAACATAATCATCTGACGAATTGGCAAGCCTTATTCTTTCATTACAAGTGATTCCGTCTACGCCATTAAATGTGACGAAACGACAAGGTAAATTTTGATCAGCGGATTCAAATTCAAAATATTCTGCAAAATCCGCAGCACCTCCGCCACCTATAAACCCTACTACATCACTATTAAGGCCGGCTGCAGTAACAATAGCAGGCGTCCCGAAAGCAATAAATTGCCTAGCTCTTGCCCTTAAATGTTCATCTACAATTTCATTATTACCATTTACATTTGTGATTGAGAACCCTATTTGTGGGGAAACAAGACTTGTGCCGTTTGCAATAAAAAAGCCGGGGGAATGAATTGCGCCAGGGGCTGATCTAAATTGATGAGTGTTAGACGTTTGGACATCTCCAAATACACCAAATATTGTGTTGTCAGCCTGAGCCGGACCGACGGCGTTTGTTGAAACGCCAGTTCCGTGTGCAAAATCGTTTGTGTGAAATGTATTTGACGAACTTCCACCTGCATGTGAGGCTAACCCGGCTGCTACAGTTTGAAACCCTTCAGCGTGCGAATAATCCGCTAATGCATAGGTTTCAGTTCCTTCTGCATGTGAAGATACACCTCTTGCCGTACACCCTTGACCTTCAGCATGTGAATTCGTTCCTGTAGCCATTGTATTTTGACCTTCAGCATGTGAATTCGTTCCTGTAGCCATTGTATTTTGACCTTCAGCATGTGAATTCGCCCCACCTGTCAAGGTGTCTCTACCTTCGGCGTGTGAAGACTCCCCATAAGCTGTTGTACCACGACCTTCAGCATGCGAAAATTGCCCAAAAGCACGTGTTTCGCCACCTTCAGCATGTGAACCATCTCCTTCTGCAATATTATTGGAACCCTCTGCGTGTGATATATTACCAATAGCATGTGAACTTATACCTTCAGCGTGCGATACAATTCCTTCAGCAATATTTTGGCCACCCTCAACGTGCGATGCTAACCCAATAGCATACGTATCTAACCCTTCAGCGTGCGAACCCTCCCCTGATGCCGTCGTACCACTACCTTCAGCATGTGAATATAAACCTGTGGCTTTTGTGAAATTACCTTCGGCATGAGAAGACACTCCCTCCGCAAGAGTTTGGAAACCTTCAGAATGTGATCTATCACCAAAAGCGGTTGTTCCTGATCCTTCGGCATGTGAAGACACCCCAACAGCGCGTGTTGCTGACCCTTCGGCATGTGATCCTTCTCCTTGTGCCCATGATATATTACCTTCAGCGTGAGAGTAACGACCCTGCGAAATGGTCGAATTTCCTTCTGCGTGCGATCCGTCTCCGAATGCTGTTACCCCTAAACCTTCTGCGTGCGAATATTCCCCTGACGCCACCGTATCAAAACCTTCAGCATGTGAATAATTTCCTTCGGCTGCTGTTTCTTGTCCTTCAGCATGTGATGAAACCCCAAAAGCCAATACATTGATACCAGAAGCAAACGAACTTTGACCAACATTAGCATCGTCCCACTGTGTTCCATCTACCATACCCACACGTAATGCTGTTTTAGACGCATCGTAAAACATTTGTGAACGTGGTCCCGTAACAGCGTTTTCACCAACAACAAAATCGTCTCCGAACTGAGAACCACCCGGAGTATTTTGTCCAATAAAATCTCCAAAATCCTTAAATGGAGTGAGATTTTCATCAAGGTTTATTTCATCGTCAAGAGGAGAAGACATCTTGCTAAAAGCAGCAACTCTACGCTTGCGACAATTTGGATTACATTCCATTTTTCTTCGTGATGAAGAAGCGTGATAAGAGAAATTAGCACAACTCATTTATATATATTTCTTATATTTTTTATATAATATTTCCTGACGTGTAATAACAACGATCACGTACCAAATTCTTACATGAAGCCACTGTTTGCGCTTGTGTCGTTTCGTGGACTCTTCTTTGTATATTTATATATTGGTCATAATTTTCTTCCTCGGCATATACATTTTCCACAATAGTGTTGTATAATCGTGTTGCAGCATCCAATCGAAGATTGTGAAGGTTTTGTGTTGTCGAAAACTGATTGCTCACAACATAACACATCGCGTCACGAACATCAGATTCATAAACAATGGGCTTTTGGCCAGGATAGTTTTTCTTGAACATATGTACAGCCATAGCATGAACTTTTCTATGTGTTCTCTTACACTCCACAAAATTGGCAAAAATTTGAGATTGATATCCGTCCATCGGATTTGGAATTGGTAGATATTCACCGTCCATTTTATTATGTATGACATAATAAATTGATAAATGTAATTAAAATATAGAAAAACAAACAAATGGAATCCATCAAAGTTAAACTCGCAAAAATCCAATCTGAAGAAGACAAAATCAATTGTGAAATCGAAGAATTAAAAAACAAAATAAAAAATTTAGAATGGGAAAAACATCGATTGCTAATTTCAGATCCTGATGTCTATTCATACGATATGCTGTTAAAAATGTGTCTGGCAGGTGAAAGTTTTTTAGGGACTCCCATGAAACAAGCATTGAAAGAAAGCGGTCAAGGATATACATTAGATGTGTGTAAAGCAGTGAGGGACAATTTTATGAAAATTATCGAAATGGAAGTGGATGGCGATAAAAGACACGAGTTGAGAAAAAATCTTAATATTTTGATCGCATTCATGAAAAACAAATAATTCATATACAAATATATGAATTTAAATTATAACACCGTACTTGTCGTTGTGATATTTAACCAACCCAGGGCCATCTTCTATCTTGCGCCCATACGAAACGTCATACAATCCTTTGTCTGTTGGAAGATCTTTTGGTTTTTTCTTTACATCTAAGACCTTTAGTGTAGTTGTATCAGGCAATAGAATATTATGTATAGTGCCGGGATTGTGCTTGATATCTTCCAATTTTTCCCATTGAAATTTACCCATTATTTTTAACAAATCAACATATTTTGACACTTCAGAGACATTGTTCAAAGTTATTATATTTGTGTTTTCATCAAGTTTAATTGCTTGACGAGGAGGTTCTACTTCCAATTCCTCCCATTTATTCAAGAGTTTTTCCGTTTCATCATCAATTTCCACATCATATCCATTCATTAAAGTTATGGCGTCATTTTCAGCATTATAACTTGGCATAAAGAATTTGTCCTCTACAAGAATATATGGTTTAACAAAATCTTCTGGAGGACTGTCATAACCATACGATTTTTTCTTTGGCAAGACAAAATTTTTTGTGTATACACATACATCATCTTCATACAATGCCTTTAACTTTAGCGATTTTAACAAAGCAATAGGTTTTTTAATAAAATATTTATTGGCGATTGGTAGATTTGCTGGAGCAACAGGGGCCATATATACGGATTGGCCATTGATCACAAATCCTCGACATTTTCCGTAAGAGTCAATGTATTGTTTTTGTGCGTTGTTCAAGAGATTTGTGTATTTAGGGAAATTATAATTTGTATCGGAATAGAATCCGAATACTTGTCTTTTAGTTTCTAAAAACTTTTTGATGATGGTTGGTGATGCGTATGTGCTGTAATTTTTCTGATATGTACCAACCACTTCTATTTGTTCAGAATCCTTATGTTTATAGAGTATTACAAGTTTATCTCTTTTGAATAGCGTAGGAATAAAACCTAAACGAGAATCTGGTTTTGGCATATCATCGTTTTCTATCAAAATAATATTGGATTCTAAATAATATTCAATCACTGGTAAAAAATTCTTTGCTTTCAGTTCTATGGTATCATCTTCCAACGCTTCCTTCATGTATTCTATAGTATAACTTTGTAATCCTGCGTTTATATCGTCTGATTTACCAAGATCAATGATAACCATATCACGAGCAGACTCAAAATCTTCTTTCCATTCGTCAGGATATTTGATCATTGCTGCAGCATCAATTATACTTTGCTTTGAAGGTGGTAGACCATATCTCAAAAAATCGTCTGACTTTAGACCGTGAAAGGACATTATGGAGGAAAGAGTAGTTGGAATGTAACCTTTTCTACCTTCACCCAATTTCTTTTGTTTGTCCAAGACACCTGCTGTTTTCTTCGGAACGACTTTTGACGGAGTACCAACTTCTCTGTATTTGTTTAACCCGCTTGAACGTTTTTTGTATTGATCGATAGGATAACAACAAGGAACATATTGATATTTTGTTTCTCTTCCGATCTTAACAGATTCGGTGTCAGGTTTTAATCCGGGATATTTGCGTGCTTTAGAATCACAAATATAAAAATCTCCACTACCTTCAGGATATTCGAGAATTTTTGCTGGATCGTCTCTCTGTAATTTTTTAACTGTCTCCATGTCGGGTATTTTAGGTTGATGTGCTGCAGCACATAGACGAGCATAACCCTTAAATCCGAAGAGTTCAGGGTTTCTTTCTTGTAGCGGACCGAGTTTTTGTTTGGTTTTTGTTGCTTGTGTGGTGGGTTTTTTCATTTGTGTTTTTCTGAGAATTTCGTATGTGAATTCCAGAGATTTGTCTATTTTTTTGTAATTATCTATTATACCTGAAGCAAGTTTGTCATAATCGGAAAACATACCCAATACAAAAACCTTTGTCTTACGTACATCGGATTCTCCGGGGATTTTTGCCATTTTTACAACAATATCATCACCAAAATTGGTTAGTGTAATGAAAATGGGATTGCTATATTGTATGGTATTAGGATAGTATTTCAACGTGAATCTATCTTTCTTACTCAAGACTCTTCCCGATTCATCGAGAAATATTCTATTCTTGTAAAAATTCTTGTTCAAAATCATAAATGCAAAAATTCTTCTGTCAAAATATTTCTTTTTAATGACAAACTCTCCTTTGATTTTTGACTTGCGAATATTCCGAAGTGATGTAGATATTGATTTCTCTATTTCTGATTTTATCAAATCTATCTTTGATGGGTCAGAAGAAAATTCTATATAACCAAGATTATTATCCATGATTCCTTGATTACCATCCTCATCCATAAAAACTATTTGATTTGGTTCTGTGTTCACATATGAAAACAATTCAATGGTTTCAGGATTTCTATATTCCTTCCACACTTTCACAACAGTGCCTTCCTTACATATAGGTATTCTTGCTGACAATGTGAGGTTCACAGGGGCTTTGAAATTCGCACTTAGTTCACTTTCAGCAACTGTGAATTCACTGACATCATATTTTTTCATACTCTCAAGAAATTTCTTTTGTAGTTTCACATTCTCTTTGGTAACTAATTTTTGATTGGAAGCATCTTGATTGTAATCTTTGATAAACTGCTTCAAGGATTCTTTCATATTGTCATTGCTTTGGAAATTCCAAAACTTTTTAATTTTTTGATAATCCTCCAAATTATTTCCAATGGCCCATATCGATGCGATGTTTTTCCTATTTAATGTGGGGGAAACAAAATTCGATAAACTCTTGATGTTTGAATTGATTATAGCGTTTCTGATGTCCTTTCCTTCTTGGTCGACATACATAAAAAGAGGGGTTTCATCCATTTATATGGTGAATATAATATATAAAGATGATAAAGTCGTTATTTTATAATCCAAACGCAAACGATTATCAGGCTGTTCGCCAAGCGTTATTAAAAGCAGGAATTGAATTTGATACGTTTCCGGTCACAGGAAGAAACGTCGCAGAACGTTTAAAAAGAATTGGAATAAATGGTCTTCCTGCGTTATACGTGCGTGATTCGAGGAATGTGAAAATATTTATAGGTCAAGAAATAATGGATTTGGTTGGAAAACAAGAAGTTGAAAGTGAAAGTGAAGAAAACGATGTTCCTTTTAGATATCGTGCTAAACAAACATACGCTCGTCCTACTAAAACCAAGAAGAAAGAACCTGAACCGGAATCCGAATCGGAGGAAATACAAAGTGGTTCGGAAGAGGCTGAATCATTATCAATTATTGAATCGTCGAACGAGGAGATACAATCGAAAGACTTGCCGTTAGAAAATGATAAGGGAAAGATAAATGCGTCTGCAGCAATGAAGGCGTTTCAAGCAGAGAATGAAAAATTATTACCTCCAGAGGACGAAAGACCACGTAAACGAATTAAATAAATTATATCTATATATAAATGAGGCCTTGTGTAAAGATTTTTCAAAATGATCTATTGAATTGTATGAGGGATTGTATTGACATTCTTAATGACGATTTTGCTAATGACAACGATGCTATGATTATAGTTGGAGAATTGGAGGTGGCTATCAATATGATTAGTTCAATCCATGAGTCAATGATGTCTAAATTCATTGAAAGTTTCAACAAAATGATTGCTCCGTTGAAGAAAGAAATAGAGAAGAGAAATAAAGATTTTTTTGAAAGTATAGAAATTTGTAAGCATTGTACGGATGATGAATGTGATGATGAATGTATATGTGCCTCAAGATGTGGAGATGAATGTCGATGTGGTGACACATGTATTCATTGTTCAGACATTCTCACAGAAATGGATTCTAAAACTTTCAAGGCTATAAAGAAAATTATGAAAAAGGGAAGAGAAGAGGATGTAAAAGTCATGTTTGCCTACATGGATTCGTTTGTTGTGTTGGGTGAGACATATCACACCGAAACAAAACAAAAGTTGAGTTAAACATTCCATTTTATATAAAATGGACAATCCACATATTATTGTTATTAGAGATTTTGTTAAGTTTGCTTATGGTGTTGATAAAGTTAAATCTGTTGAACATCTTTATCGTTTTGTAAGCAAGCCCAAAACGCTGTCTGAAGACGTCCAGAGATCCATCAAAGAGGAGGCACGCAAGTGTTTTTCAGAGGTTGATTGGAATGATCTACAGTCATCAGACAGATTTAGTTATAAAACTGGATGGGTTGGTTTGAAAAGATTGAAGGAAAAATGTAATGACGAGGATTTGGAAGATTTCAATGATTTTGTCCAAGCGTTTAAAGTTTTGTATCGCGATGAGGATGAAAGTGTAAACAAACTTTTGAAGGAATTGGATTTGGATCCAAATTCTCCCGAGGCTGGGTTTTTGAAGAGAGTGTTTAATGAATTGGGTGAGGATTTTATGGATTTTGTAAAGAGTCATGAGGGAGGACAAGAGTTTGATTTGACAAAGTTATTGACGAAAGGAACGGCGATTTACAAGAGTGGAAAACTTAATGGGTTGATGACGGAATTTCAAAATTCAAATGTACGTATGTCAAGAATTTTGTTTTCTGTGGGAAAATTGTTGGAAAAGGCGGAAAATGACAATAAAGACGATAATAAGGATAAAGATGGAGACGCTTCTTCGTCAGATGAACACGAATTGCTCGAAAATGTTGCTTGAATATGGTGAGAGAGATCCTGAAATCCTGAAATCTTTTTTTGATGGGTTGGAAAATAAAGCCAAAGCGGATTTGGAAATGTCGAAATTGGTTAGTGACCCTTTAGATGAGAGAATATTAAAAATTGCGTGTCAAAATGGTTTGATATATACACTTGATTGTATTTTAGAAAAAGGATATGAATTGAAAGATGTACATAAAAAATATATAAAAAAATATATAGAAGAGGAAAATGATGATCGTGTTAAAAAGTGGCTATTAAATAAATGAACACTTACTTCGCAAAGATAAGATCACAGAAATGTACGATTAATATTCTTCACGCTTTATTGAAAGGAGATAAATCAGCAACATGTTATTTTTACTTGTGATAAGTTGTTAGAGATGCATCCAGAAAACTATAATGTTATAAGAGAAGGAAACAAATATACAATTTCATTAAAGTAAATTCATAATTATTATTATGAATATGTTTACAGAATAGTCCATAGTTTTGTACCGATGAGATTTGCGTATTCTGCTGTGGCATCTGGCGTTCCTGCTGATCCATCAAGTTGGAAACCTATATCTATTGCTGATCTTGCGGTTGGAGAATCCCAAAATACATTTTGAATAGTCGAATAATCATTAAACATTATTATTGCTCTGTTATAATTGTCTTGTGTAAATCCTGCGTTTCTCATGAAATTCTCAAGTGAAACAACAGATATCGGTCTCCACAAAGAAAGATCTCTATCAACGGCCAACGCCTGATTAAACATATATTCCATATCTTGAACATTCGAGACGTTCCAATTTGAAACATTTGGATTTGCCACAGGTGCTTGAGAAAACATTCTTTCCATATTAGTGACACTTGATGTGTTCCAATTTGTAACATTTGGATTAGCAACAATCGCTTGAGTAAACATTCTTTGCATGGTTGTTACACTTGACACATTCCAATTTGAAACATCAGGATTTGCCGAAGATGCTCCTGAAAACATAAAAGACATATCTGTTACTTTCGATACATCCCATTTTGATACATCCGGATTTGCTAATGTTGCATTATTAAACATTCTTTGCATATTCGTGACATTTGACACGTCCCATTTAGATACGTCAGGGTTAGCCGGTGTGTTATTGAACATAAACGTCATAGATGTGACATTTGATACGTCCCATTTTGATACATCCGGATTGGCGTTTATTGCTTCACTAAACATCGAAGACATGTTTGTTATTGTCGTGTCGGGGACATCCGTAGCGCTAAATGTTGTGATACGTTGATTTTGAATAAAGTTTAATCTTGTCAATCCAACCTTTCCAAATTGTACGACATCCACCAATTTGGCTCTCTGATTTATATCGATTAATACGTTGTTATCCCAACTTGATACAAACCCTGACACAACAACATTATAATCTCCGGCAAAAGCATATGTATGTGTAACGTCAACGGATGAAGTAATCTTATTGAATGATCCGTCTCCCCACAAAACATAAAAATCTACAACACCGTCAACAGGTAATTGTATTAGTTCATTATTTGTTGTTGTTCTCCATGTGGTTATGAAATTGTCTGCGTTTAGTATGTTTTCAAAAAATATATTTCTATCAAGTTTCTCATCGCCACAACAAAATTTCTTGAATGACAACGATACAGGTTTTCTTATACAACGACATCTGTCTTGGCAAGATCTTTTACCTTTGTTAAAGTATGTTCTGGAAGCAGGTGCTTCTCCACAAAAACTCATTTATAGTACAATATATTTTTTTGAGATAAAATGATTTTAATGTATGAAAGAAAGACATATTTATAATATGTCCAAGATAACAGGACTCCAATTTTCTATACTCTCTAACCAAGAAAAAGAACGTTTAGCAGACGTTGATGTTACAGATGCAGGAACTAAAAGTAATTCGTCATCGTTGTATGATGCCAGATGCGGACCGGTTGATAATGGAGATACATGTTTTGAGTGTGGAAAGTCAAATATAGAATGTACTGGCCATTGGGCAAAAATACATTTAGGATGTGTACTTCCGCATCCATATTGGTGTGAAGAGATAAAGATGATTCGTCAATGTATATGTAGAAAATGTTCGAAATTGTTGTATAGAAGGGAAAAAATGGAGATCAATGATATATTGTTATTGAAAGGGAAAGAGAGATTGAAAGCGATATATGATCATATTGTAAACATATGTGAACACTCGCAATGTGATTATTGTAAAACACCCATCTTTAAAATAGTACAAAAGGATTATAAATTTTTCATTGAATATCATGAACTCATTGAATCAGATGAAAAGAAACAAAAATATAAACTCAAAAAAGTAGAAACTAAATATGATACAATTTATTCCAATTTCAAAGACATATCCTCTGAAGATTTTAACCTTTTAGGTTTCAATTCTGAATTGTTAGATCATGAGATCTACAAGGAAAAAGACACATTTCCACGAGCAATGATGGATCACAGACACCAAATGAAACCTGAGGATTTGTTTCTCGAGACTCTTTTGGTTGTACCTCCTTGTATTAGACCATATACAAAAGTGGGAAGAGATATAGCACAAGACGATTTAACTACAATGTCAGCTTCCATTATCAAAAAGGTTAAATTGTTAAAGGCTGCAAAAACTGTTTCTGCGCAAACAAAATGTATAGAAAATCTTCAAAACGAGGTATATAGTTTTATGTCACAAAAAACGGAAACGGGGATGGGTGGAAAACGAACATTAATGACAATATGTGCTCGTCTGAAAGGAAAAGAAGGATACATTAGATCACATTTAGAATCGACGCGTTCTGATTATGGTGGAAGAACGGTAATCGGACCAGATCCTTCACTCAAACCTGGGGAAATTGGTATACCACAAGCAATGAGAAAGATTACACAAAGGATTAGAATTGCTGAATATAACATTAAATTTTGGAACGACCAACTTAAAAAAGATAGAAGATTATTGTTTTTAGCGAGAAAGAACAATGATAAGAAGATTCAGAACGCTAAAAAAGGGATAAGAGTTTTTAGCACATACGAACCCATGACAAAATATGAACCTGAAATCCAATATATACACCGAACAGTTCATGGAACATACAAGAAATTTTCCTTCAAAAGCCCAAACATTAAATTTTTGATAAATGGTGATTATATTGATGCTAAACTCAGAGATGGAATGAAAGTTATTTTTAATCGCCAACCTACAATTCGCGAAGAGAGTATGAACGCTCATACAGTAAAAATCCATCCACATCCTGACAAGAAAACAGTCACCATCAATCCGTCGGTATGTACAGGCTATAATGCGGATCAATAAGGTCCTCAACAGGTAGATCCCATCATGGTTAATATCGATACCATGGTGGATAAAGATTGTAACGATATTCTTGATATAACTACCTAGTCTCATATATGAGGCGAAACATCTTGTTGCGGGAACACCCTTACTCACAATGTGGGACATGTTTAACATGGAGCCTTTACTACTACTCATCTGATAGAAATATCAGATGATACCCGGGGTAATGACCTAGGGCATAGTAAAAACGTAAAGGATTGGGCAATCCGCAGGGTTACTTTCTAAACACCGTTATGGTAAGGTGCAAGAAAGGCTCTCAACGACTGACCCGATGTTGGTTGGCAATGAAGAATTAACCGTTCCGAGCCGGCTTAAGATACAGTCTGGCCCCTTTGGAAACATTGGGGAGTCGCCCCGTTTGACGGCGACGAAGGTAACATTTCAGTCCCACAAGGAGAAATGGCACAAGCAGAAATGGAAGAGCAGTTACATATAGATAATAAAGTGTTATCTACTCAATGTGGTTATAATATTGTAAATAATATTCAAGATGTGATTATTTGTATGTATTTTATGACGTTGGATGAAACAATTATAGAGACAAAGGATTTTTTTGATTTGTGTGTTGTAGTTAATTTGGATGATTGGAAATTTCATTTGAAGCGGGCATCACAATATTTTCCTCAATACATCAAGAAAAATGGAAAACTCAAAAAGAATGCCGTTCCAGGAAAAGTTGTAGCATCTATTGCTTTTCCTTCCACTTTTTCCTATAATTGTTATGGCGTAGAGATTGAAAATGGTATTATGATCAAAGGTGTTTTAGACAAAAAGACATTGGGTAGCAAGAGAAATTCCATTATTCACAAGGTGGCGATCGAGTATGGAAGTCCACGCGCATCAAAATTGGCAGGTGATTTTGGATGGATTTCAAATCATTGGTCATGTATACATGGTTATACATTTGGAATTATGGATTGTATGACCACAAAGAAAAAAGATGTCAAGAAAACAATCAAGGAAGCACAAGAAAAAGTTAAATATATTATGGCAACGAATAAAGGAAAAAGAGAAAAAGAAGCATTGATTGTCGAAACGTTGAATAATGTAGCCTCAATTGGTCAGAAACTCGCAAAAGAAGGTATGGTTGGAGGTAAGAATAATGCGATGGCTGTAGCAACTATCACAGGAGCCAAAGGAAATTATCACAATTTGATGTGTATTTCTGGAGCGTTGGGGTTACACACTGTAAAAGGAAAAAGAATGGAACCAGAATTGTGTGAAGGAACAAGGACACTTCCGTGTTTCAGAAGAAATGACGATCGTCTAAACGCAAATTGTTTTGTTGAAAGAAATTATCTTCAGGGATTGGGACCGGCAGATATGATTTGGTCGTCATGGGCGACGCGCGATGGATTGATTAACACTGCTGTAACAACAAGAAGTTCTGGATATGGTCATCGAAGGTTTGAAAAGAAAATGGAAAATCTTCGAACATACAACGATGGAACAGTAAGAGATTGTAATGGAAAGATTATAGATTATTGTTATGGTGAATATGGTTTTGACGGTACAAAAGTTTTTTATGTTGAGGGAATTCCTTTCTTTTGTGATGTAGAGTCAATTGCTAAAATGTGTAATTCGAGATATATTCAGGAAGGTGGCGATTCAAATGTTGAAATGTTGACACTTGACAATGTTGATTCTATAATGAAACACTTTAAGTTTTTTAAACCTTCTGTGGAAACACACGCATCAATTTCACAAAAGGAACGTGTAAGATATGTTTTGGAAAAAGGGCTGAAAAAATCCAAGATATACAAAGACAAATCTGTCATTTCTGATTTTATAAAAACATTGATCAAAATGTTTAACAAAGCATTGGTTTCTCCGGGAGAAATGGTCGGAGGGAAAGCATCTAATGCTTTGGGTGAAGATGGAACACAAGGAGCATTAAACGCTTTTCATTCAGCGGGCAGATCAACAAAGACGACTACGACTGGTTTACCACGCTTAATGGAAATTATTGATCTCACGAAAGAGCCAAAGATTACATCGTGTTCTTTCAAATATAACGATAAGAGGTTGATAAATGGTGATGAAAAACAACAACTTGAAAGAGTTTGTGAATTGAGAAAAAAGTTTGAATATAAGGAATTGAAGGATCTTGCGGACATTACATTGGAGAAAATGTCGGATGATGAGATAACAAATGATTATGAGCGTTTGCTTGGAATTCATAAAATTCATGATGTTCCTCTCTGGGTTTCCATTTATTGTAAATTGATGGAATTGGATCAACCGGAAATGGATGCTTTTGCTATTCGTGTGACTATGAAAAAGGAAATGATGTATAAATATCGTTTGTCACTTCACGAGATTGTAGAATGTTTAGAATCTACTCAGTATATAGCAATACCTTCACCACCATCAGAAATGTGTATTATCATTTATCCAAACTTTGACAACATTCCAAAAAATATGGTAAAGAAATTGGATACAGGAGATGATGGGTGGAAATATTATTATGCGCGCGATATCATCATGGAGACGATCAAGGAAACTCACATTACAGGAATTCATGGCATACAAGAAATTTTTCATGCTGGAGATAACAAAATTGATGTACAAGGAAATAATTTTGCTGAATTGATGAAATGTTCAAAGGTGATTTTTTCGACGTTGGAGACGGATGTAATCAAGGAAGTGTATACAAATCTTGGGATTGATGCAGTATATATTTTCATTTGTCAAGAATTGAAAAAAGTTTTTACAAAGGAAATATCTCCATGTAACATCATGTTATTGGCACGTGCTATGACGCGAGATGGGTGTTTGACAAATGTCACACGCCACGGAATCAATGATGATGTTGGAGTGATGACCAAAATGATGAATGAGACAGCGATGGAAATCATTGAAAATGGTTCTTTGTGGGGTTCGCACGACGGAATGGAGTCTGCTGCATCTGCTTATTTGCTTGGTTCTCTTGGCAAATTTGGAACATCCAACCCGTCATTTGAGTTGCTCGTATAATTGAAATTTTTCTTTTATATTTAAAAGAAAGTTATATATGTCAACTAAAATTGTAAATCCAAATACTGGTAGGCATATAAAAGTTGGAGGGCAAACTCATTGGAAATTAATAAAGGAAGGGATATTGGAACACAACACATTAAATTTAAATAAAGAAAATATTAGAAAAAATACGCGGGCGAAATATACAAAACCTGTCGTAATATACAATAAAAAGACAACCCAGTTTACAAATTTAATTGTTATAGTGGACGATATAAATAAAATTATAGGCCGATTTGTTGATGATAGTTCAGTTAATCAATATGATATTATTAGACATTTTAAGAAAGAATATCCAGTGTTGAAGATTATTACAGACAGCGATACAAAATTGATTTTCCCAGGAAAAGAGCCTTTTATATGCGATTGTCTCAAAGATTATATTGATGATTTATTTAAGAGTTTTGATGACACTTCGCTTAATCAATAAGAATAAATCAGATTTTTAAGATCATAATAAAATTATGATCAACATGGAGATTTTAAATTATGTATAAATTTGATTTTTAAGATCATAATTTTTATTCTGATCAACGATGGAAATATTAAATCAAGTTCCAGTTATTCACATTTTAAGCGATATATTGGGAGAGAGAATAAGACCTTTGTTAAAAACATGTAAACGAGGGCAAGAATATAACAGAGATTATTATGTTTTGACAAACATATACAAGGATCCATGGCATGTAGCTTGTGTTCGTGGAGATCTTGGGTGGGTCAAACATTTACATGAGACATCGTATGAACCCAAACATCCATATTTAATGAATTATGCTTGCGAATTTGATCATTTCGAGGTTGTTAAATATTTGCATTCTATAGGAGAACCGTGTGATGGAAAATCTGTGGATTTTGCTTATAGAAATGGCAATATAGAAATGGTAAAATTTTTGGCAACTATGTGTTCAGCAGACATTTTTAATGCTATGTGTACAGCATCAATAAACGGTGATTTAGAAATGGTTAAATATTTTCATTCGCTTCCATCTTGTTATAAAAATACGAAAGTTATGTCTTTACAATGGTCAGCGCGCCGTGGACATGTTGAGATTTTTAAATTTATACACTCTGAAGGGACGGAATGTACACCTGCTGCATTGGCGTGGGCAATAAGTAACAGGCGTACAGAAATAATTGAATACATAATGACCCATGAAAAAAGAAGTTTTGTTGAAATTTCATGTGGTTTTAATATATTAAGAATGCAACAATAATAAACATGGAAGAGGAAGAATTACAATTTTTTGCTTGTGTGAAGTGTTTGAAACATAGTTTAGGTGATTACCTTGACGATTTTCTCGACGGTTCGAGCGAATATCCATTATATGTGGTGTGTGATATTTGTAATGAGAAGGGTATTGTACATTTTTTTGAGTATTCACCTTCCCGTATTCTACGCATGGAAAAAAACCTTTATATTCAGGAAGCAAGATTAAAAGAAAAATAGAAACATATTCATCTTTATAAAGATGAATCAGGAATACATGGGAAGAGGACAGTTTTTGTATATATCGAGTATAGTAATGTCTTTCTTGTGTTTATCAGATGTGTTGAGTATGACATCGGTATGTAAAGATTTGCGCGAATTGTTGTATCAATATGAGGATCCCATAAGACCACAAAGATTTCGTGTATTAGCAAGATATTTTTATGGAAGGCTGTATAATCTTGATCTTAGTGGTTTTCGTGACAAAGTACATATGAGTCATTTGTATAAAAATTGTAAGATATTAAATTTGAGTGGAACAAGAATATCATCTGTAAGTTATCTTGATAAGGTGAGAATTCTTGACGTTTCGCATACGGAGGTAAAAGATGTATCAAATCTTAAAAATGTGAGAGAATTAAATATAAATCATACACCCATAAGTAATTTTTGTTATCTTCCTAAACTTCATACATTGAAGGCGTCTCACACAAAACTTGTAGATACATATGGAATGCATGACATAGAGTACCTTTATTTGAATGAGAATCAGTATTTGACTGATCTGTCTGGGCTGGGAAGTAATAAGGTTGTTGATCTTTCAATGTGTTTGAACATAACAAACGTGGATTCGTTAAAGGATGTTCTTGATGTGGATTTGTCATATTGTCTTATGGTGGAAGATGTCAGTAAGTTGACGAATGTGTCATTTTTAAATTGTTCATATACAAATGTAAAATCTGTGAAGGGGTTGAGTAATTTACAATTTTTGTCTGCTGGCGGTTTGAGACTCAATAGTGTAACATGTAAAAATTTGTTTTACCTTGATCTATCAAACAATCAAAATTTGTATACGGTGAAACAATTTGAAGGGGTTGAAAACCTCACGTTGAATAGGTGTTTGAACATTGTTGATTGGGAACTACCAAAATCCGTCTCTGTGTTGAGAGTAAAAGCGTGTACACAAATCGAGGATGTTGATCTTATTCATTTTAAAGACCTTTATTCATTGGATCTATCAGAAACAAATATAACGAATATTGAACATTTGGTTAATATTCGTTTTCTTAGATTGACGAGGTGTTATCTATTGTTTGAACTCAAGCCTTTACAAAATGTATATAGTTTAGATATTAGTCATACCGGTATTACGGAATTGGACGGAATTGAGAATGTAAAGGCAGTGGATGTATCATATACACAAGTGAACGATGTTTTTCCTTTGAGAAATGCCGAATATGTAAATTTGTGCGGATGTGTATATGTAGTAGACATTAGGCCGTTAGTAAATGTAGAAAAAATAATAATCTCACACGCCTATCCAATATATGGATCTCAGACGATGAATAACATCAAGTATGTTTTATAAAAAATAAAAAAAATGGCTTAATATTATTGATTTTATTATAAGTTGCGCCCTTTCATTAGGAATCGCACACCCAGGTCTAGGGTCTTTGTGATAGTAGGCTAATCGGACCGTTTGCCCCAAGATGGGCTTGCCATCCGTAGAGGATTAACATAAGCCTTGAAGAACGTTATGTGGAAAGTACAAAGTGGTATCAGTCGCAAGTGTCGCATCTGCTTGGAATAGTACGATAACCGGAGTAAAGCAATTAAGAAATCCCTCTTGTTAGTCACATGGCTATGTGCGGAAAAGGAGGTGTCAAGTCACTCTCCGTAAGGTGACGTCAAGTCACTCTCCGCAAGGAGATGTCAAGTCACTCTCCGCAAGGAGATGTCAAGTCACTCTCCGCAAGGAGGTTCAAGGAACAGTTCCTCCTTATGTTAGGTTGTTTTTCATAGCATCTTACTACAGATCACTAGTTTGATAACCAATTAACATAAAAGATACTTAGGGTTTTAGTTTGTATACAAAATTAATTATGGCGCGAAAGCGTCATCGGGTTCCTACATCCGTGGGAACGTTTATTTGGCAATTTTAATAAAGGTAAGTTTTGTTTTTCGTTATACGTTTTCAGCATTACTAACATATTTTTTCATTCACAACACCTCATATTATGCGAGGATTTTAGGGTCGGCGTCTTAAAACTTTATCTCCTATGAGATTTGCGAATAACTCGATGTAATATTGACTATTCGCAGATTTTATAGGTAATAAAGTTTATACAGACAAACCAGTGGGCGTGGTATAAACGCATCCTCTTTGGTACGGATAGAATCAAAGGATAATTCTGTTTCGCTTAGCGTAGGGGTTTTCCTTGATCCATATCAAAGAAATACTTTATACATAACCTGTATAATTTCATATTTTATATTTTTTTAATTATAAATGAGCACTTGTGGAAGTTTCACTTCGAGAACTTACTTGAGCAAAGGTAAAAAATCTTGCGCTGACGCATGTGGATGTACGAGAAGACCTGTTACCATGGCATTTACAAAACCTTGTTGTGGAGATGAAAGACTTAATAGAAATATATTTTTCGAAAACATCCAGAACAATCCAAATGCTTTTATCACGACATGGAGAACAACAACTCCAAACGAACAAATACGATTGCCTGTAGGTGGTGAAGTAGATTTTTATGTTTTGTGGGGAGACGGATCGTTCAGTAAAATCACTTCGTCAGTGAATCCTGTTACACACACTTATACTCATTCAGGTGAGTATACTGTTATCATTACAGGTTCAATAGAACAATGGGATAATAATTTAATACCCTTCCCATTAAGAACTAAGTTGATAGATGTCGTTCAATTTGGTAAAATTGGTTTGAAGAAACTAAATTTCGTACAAAATACAAGCATAACCACATTTAGTGCATCAGACGTTCCAGATAAGACTATAACTGATATGTCCGAAATGTTTTTAAATGCAATTGCAGCAAATCCTGATGTTTCTAAATGGGATGTGTCAAATGTTACTAATATGAGATATATGTTTTCAACGGCTGTACAGATGAAACCTAATGTATCCAAATGGGATGTGTCAAATGTTACTAATATGGAAGCGATGTTTTATAACGCACCTTCAGCAAATCCAGACGTTTCAAAATGGGATGTTTCTAATGTGACAAATATGGCTGAGATGTTTCGTCTTGCAATAAGTGCTAACCCTGATGTTTCAAAATGGAATGTATCAAAAGTTACAAACATGTTTCAAATGTTCTGGAATGCGACAAGTGCTGATCCTGATATTTCATTATGGCAACCGTCGTCTTTGACAACATCAGCATCATTATTTAATTTTATGAGAAGTTCCGGATTCACACAAAATAATTATAACAAAGCGTTAATTATGTTTAATGCCCAAACATCTATGAATGATGTTCAATGGCAATCACCAACAGCTACAAGCGCTGTAGATTTGACTTTTCAAATTAACGGCAATACGGGATCACCAAATGGAAACGCTGCATTTATTGCTTTAACAGATCCACCAAGAAACTGGATCATACAACCATAAAAATTGATATATATCACAATAAATTCATGTGTAAAACAAATGAATCCTCCCAAAGACGAAGTTTGGTTTTATTCAACAAAGGAATGTCCTTATGGTGTATTTTCCAATTTTTGGGAATGTAAAATTGTGATCGATGGTGTGACATATCCACACTCTGAAGCATATTATCAAGCAGAAAAGTTTCGGGGTGAAGGCGCTTCAGAAAAAGATTTAGAATATGCCGATTTGATTTCCAAACAAAACACAGGAAATAAATCGGCAATTTTGGCGAGACAGAAAAAGCCTGTTCAAAATTATCCTTGGGCTAAAAAATTGTGGTTGACCATTCAAGCATATCATGATGTCAAATTACGTTCAGATTGGGAAGATGTTAAGGACGATGTGATGCGTAAGGCAGTATATTTTAAATTTAAGCAAAATCCAAAACTTGAAAAAATTCTTTTAAGTACGGGAAACTACAAGATTTTTGAACACACACATAGAGATTCATACTGGGCAGACGGTCATCCAAAGAACGATCCTACTGTACATGGAGATGGTAAAAATATGCTTGGTGTGATTCTTGAAGAGGTTAGAGATATTTTATCAGGAAAACGTGATGTGTATGATTTTCTATAATTTCATAATATAATTATGAATGTTCATACAGCCATTGGTGCCTTGATGTATGATTGTGGATTGTAGCCTTCTAAATGAAAATCATCGATTGTGTAATCATCAATGTTCTCATGAAAGTCGATTTTTAGTGTCGGTGGATCGCTCGGATTTCTTAAAAGTTGTCTACACATTTGAAGGATGTGATTATTGTATATATGTGCATTTCCTAAATGATGATGGAATTTTCTCGCTTTGAGTCCACACACCTTTGCAATCAAATGTGTAAGAATTGAATAACAGAGAATGTTAATCTGAACTCCAAGAAACATGTCACCCGATCGTTGATACAACGTACTTTCAAGAAATTCTCCATCCACATCAAACTGTACAAATGTATGACACGGTTCCAAAACTCCCTTGTCTAAATCCTGTGGAATGTATGTTGTTAGAAGTAAACGACGATCGTATGTATAATCTCCATTTTTGACGGCCTTGATGTTATCTATCAAACGTTGTAGTTGATCAACTCCACCTTCTCCATGTCCATCTCTATCGCCTCTATATCTTTGTGGAACATATTTTGCTCCAGCGCGTCTCCAATGCCATCCATACATTTTTCCGAGTTCTCCGACTTGATATTCATTCAATCCTCTATTGTCAAGGAATTCACGGGATGTGTTACCAACCCACCAATTAATACCCTGTTCTAATAATTTGTTGGAATCCGTTTCTCCTTTGATAAAAAATAAAAGTTCTTTGATTGTGTTTTTCCAAGCCACTTTCTTTGTTGTAAAACATGGAACCTTTCCATCTGTAAGATCGTATGAGACGTTCTTTGGAGAAAACAAATAACGTATTCCTGTTCCTGTACGATCTTTCTTTTCCTTTCCGTTATTGAGAATGTTGCTACACAAACCAAGAAATCCTGATTCGTTATTGTCTTCTTTGTGGGTGATGCTTGGTATTCGAAAATATAATTTGGATTCACGATCGCTATTGTCGACCTCTTTGGGGTTCACAGAAAACATGACGGTGAAAGGTTCGCTATCCACATAAAACACAATCTTTTTGATACTCATATACACAAGTTTAAAATCTATTTGTCGCGCTTCAACTTCTGAATCTACGATAATTGCAGTCTTGCCTTTTTCGGAAAGAACGGTTTTCCAATCACCACTTTTGTACACACCATGGATTTTCAATGTGTTATCAAAATATGTATGAACAGAATCTTCGTCAAAGTAAGTTTCGATATTTCTGTCACTTCTAATGTATACATATATGTACCACATTTATTATAAAGAGGTCTTTTATACCGCTATCCCACGTACGTGGGATAAATAGTTTGAGTACGCCACCAAATAAAAAATGATATTTAATCCTAATAACGTTTTAAACATCAAACTCTTCTTACTAAAATGAAGACTAACAACGTTGATCTTAACAACCTCCTTGCTGCAACCGTGGACAGTGTCGTCATGCGATTTATTGATGTCGTTGGTGAAAAATATGAATTGAATACACAAGAATTATGTAATATTTGGGACAAGACGTCTGTTGGAGGAACTATTAAAACTACAAAAAGAAAAATCGAACGTTTGGAAGATTCGGAATCGTCTTCCGCAAGTGAAAAGAAAACTAAAAAGCCAGTTGATGACGGAACCGAATCGGAAGAAGAGTCTGTTGTCACCGTTCAAAACCGCAAAGATTCTCTGAGTGAATCATTGAGCCCTGTTGCCAAGAAACCATCTAAACACGTCGATTCTTCAGATGACGAATCCCCTGTCAAGCCAAAAGGCAAGAAGCAAACAAAGGTTGAAGAATCGGAAAGTGAGGATACACCTGTCAAGCCAAAAGGCAAAGGAAAGAAACAAGTCAAGGTTGAAGAATCGGAAAGTGAGGATACACCTGTCAAGCCAAAGGGTAAGAAGCCGGTAGAAGATTCTTCTGACGACGAATCCCCTGTCAAACCAAAGGGTAAGAAGCAAACAAAGGTTGAACTTTCTGAAAGCGACGAATCCCCTGTCAAGCCAAAGGGTAAGAAGCCTGTAGAAGATTCTGACGACGATACTCCTGTCAAGCCAAAGGGTAAGAAGCCTGTAGAAGATTCTTCTGACGACGATACTCCTGTCAAGCCAAAGGCCAAAGGAAAGAAACAAGCCAAGGTTGAAGAATCGGAAAGTGAGGATACTCCTGTCAAGCCAAAGGGTAAAGGAAAGAAACAAGCCAAGGTTGAAGAATCGGACGACGAATCTCCTGTCAAGCCAAAAGAAAAGGCCAAGCCAAAGGCAAAGGGTAAAGGTGAACGACGAGATTTTGTTGAGTCGGATCAACCTAAAGGAGGTTCCGATTTTCCTGACCCGCCAAGCAATCTAAAGTTTTTGGAGGGAACTAATTATGTTGTACACGATGGCAAAGTTGTAGCAGGATGGGGTAAGCGAGGTATTACGGCGCTATCAAAGATCCACGTTAAAGCACTTGATGGTCCGTTGAACGAGAATATCAAGTATGAAGTATATAGCAAGGAAAAGTTGAATAAACTTTTGGATATGGAGGATGTGAATGCTGGAGTTAAAAAGGGAAATGTAAAGGCAAAGAAGGGTAAGAAGTAAATATGTTTCATTTAAAAATAAATGAAATCAACCTTGATACCAACTCCACAACAACCACGCTATTGACGCGAGACCAACGGATACGGCTATACAATATTGTATTAATTTTTTATTACATACCTTTCCTTCATGGTTTTTTATTACAGAAGGTTTGAACCACCAAGTGAATCCGACGATGATTAAGCCTGTGACACCTACAAACCCAGCGACGACTTTCCATGGACTGAGCGAGGCTATTTGCATTTCTCTTTCTAATGCTTTTATTCTGTCAGAGACATCTGTCATTTTATTTATAACGTTATATTTCTTTTATGGTTTCATCGCTCCCAAAGGAACATGAAATTCTTGTGGTCTTGGCACAATAACATCTGCGCTTGTGAGAAACTCATTCATCAACACAACATCTCTATTCTCTTTGAAGCATTCTCTCAAATCACGGTTTCTGGCTTCTTTGTCAGATTTGCCGATAGCGGGACCAATGTTGATACGTTTTTTCTGTTCGCCAACTTTGAACTTGTGTTGTTGTTTTCTATGCGTTCTGATTGCTGTATATGCCACTTGTAACAATTCGGCATGTTCTTTCAAAATATCCTTTGTGATATCTTTGCCTTTTGCTTCCTTTGAAATGTTTACAACAGCGTTATTTATAATTTCCGTATTCTCTTTCAAAAATCTTCTAATATCCACTTTCTTGGGGTTCTTTTTATATGCTGTTATCGCTTGTTGTAAAAGTTCTATATGCTCTTTGAGTGTCTTAATTGCTTTGTTGTCCTTGGCTTCTTTACGAATACCCAAAGTTTTATCAGAGCCATCAACAAGTAATTCCGTTTTATCTTTTAATCTTTGCATCTTTTGTTTTTGCTCCTTTCTTTGTTTTGGATCTATACCCAAAGCCGTCATAACATCTATGGCATCCTTTTTGAAGCATTGAGGTAACTTGCTTTTAACAGCACCTTTCTTAGTGTGTCTTCCACCAACCCCAGTCAATACGGGAGCAATAGATTTGAGTTTTTGACCCTTGGTTCTCAGATCACCTGGATTGACTTCCATAACGATATCGTGCGGAATACCAAATTCGTTGACCGATGGACCATCATGAACTGATCTTTGTAGATTGCTTGTCTTTGGACGAGTTCGGATATATTCTAAAACGTCAGCATTTCCGTTAATAAGTTCTTCGTTCATGAATCTATTAACATCAATAGTATCGTTAGGACAAACCCACTGCTTTGAACTAATAGGACAATGTGTATTAGTTTCCTTTCCACGAACAACATAGTCCTCGACGATAACACGTTGTCGTTTTGTACTTTTTAGACCTTGTATCATTTATTATAGATAATTTTATTATGTTTGAAATATACATGAATTTAAAATTGTGTGTTTTTGAGACGATTACCTTTTGATCTTGATGTCAATGCTCTTTCTCCTATTTGTCTTGCTGGAGGGTTTAGTCTTGATGTTGGTCTTGGTGCTGATTGTAGAGATGGAGGCACTGCTGGTCTCGGTTCAGGTTTTGGGGGTGCTTGTGTTATTGCTACTGATCTTTTAGTGACGGGTCGTGGTGCGGGGGTGTTAACAGGTTTTTTTGCGTCAACCTTTCTTACGGGGATATTAAATTTTCTTGGAGCAGTTTTGCGTCCTTTATTACATCCTGTACACATGTTTTTTATTATGTCAAGAATAAGTTATAACAAAAAAATAACATTTTCGATTTAAAGGAAATAATGTTTTAAACAAATGCCTGATGTAGATAAACCTCGCGGTACAGTGTCACTATTAACAATTATGGCTTACCTTGAAGGCGGAACATACGATCTTGAGAAGTTGTTTTACGATTTGCCGTACCATTATATTTCAGACCCTCCGAAACGTAAAAATGGATCGGTAGATGTGAAAAAAATCAGTGTCTTGGCTGATAAAATTGTTTCGATACAGTGGGGTCAATACATCAAAGGTATTGAAACAATTTCGGGGGAAGCGTTGGAAAAGATAAGAAGTGAAGGATTGGAATACGAAATAACCGTAAAAAAATCAAATGGAAAAACAAAAGTATACAAAGATATTTATGACAATATATATAATTACAAGAACGTAGTTCATTTCAAAAGACCTGGTGACAGAAAGAACTTTCCTCATCAAATAACATTGATCTATTCATGTCAGCCAGGAATCAATATAAATATGTTTATATTTAGACAAAGCATGAAGATTTCTGGATTCAAAAATCAAATACAATGTGAGAAAATGGTAAAAAGGTTGTGGAAAAAATATTTATCAAAGATCGAAAAGGGCGTTATAATGGAAACAGAAAATCTCGGTTTCATCTTTGAATCCACAATGATCAACACAAAATTTAAAACCCCTTTCAAATACAAACTAACAAAAGTAAACACATTAATCAATAGAATCAAAGAACTTGAAGGTGATGACACAAATATCATAATGTCCAGATATGAAACAACTGGCGACACAGGAGTCACCATCGAACTCAAATCCGATAAACCCGAAGACTATACATACAACAAATGGACATGGAGAGATAACAAATTTTATGGAACTAAATGCAAAGAAATCAAATCTCAAAGGAAAACAGACGATCAAAAGAAAACCACTATATCCTTGTATGATTACAAATATCTTATGTCCTTTCGATACGGTTCTCTTGTTGAAGAAACATCAAAATTCTTTGACAAGATTCTCAAAAAGTATTCAGATATAATTAATGTGACTATCAACGACGACATTAAACGGTACAAACCAACATTGGTTTAAAGACATTTTTTGTTATAAAATGTCATCAGACAATGAAATTAGTGCTTTAGACATTGATTATGAAGAGGAACTAAAGGAGGAAGCAAGACAGATATTTAAATGTGGGATTTGTCATGGTTTTCTGGATGAGCCCGTAAGTTTAATGTGTCAACATACTTATTGTAAAAAGTGTTTAATGGATGTGGTTAAACATACGGATTACCACCCTACATGTCCTTTGTGTAATAAAAGGTTTTTCTTGGTAGAATTGACGAATAAGAACACTGTTATCGAATCGTCATTGGAAATGGTATGCAAATTAGTCTTTACTGACGAAGAAATGGATGAGATGATGAAAGAGAAACGAAAAGATGAAATGAAATTGTCCATGGAAGAACAAGTTCGTAAGGAACTCGAAGAGGCATTTATGGATCATATGCCGGAACCATCTCCTGGTGATCTCCTTGAAGATATTGGTATTGACGATATGACTTACCCTCCTTTTCGTATACAAAAATCTACATTTATGTCTACACTCAAAGGAATTACTACAGGTGAAGCAAAGTCAACGAATTTTGTTTTGATGTGCTCACTTGTAGGAATTACAGGAGCATATATATATAAAATGGTCAAAAATTAAATTCTTAATCACATTAAGAATTTATGAAAGAATTTTTTTGTATATGGTCTGTACATGTTTATCTTCCCTCTCCACCAATTTTTCCAATGTTTCTCTGTATGTTTCACATTTTGATAATTTCCTATCCTTTAACAATTCTTCCACTTCTTCGACATCTTCCGCCTTGTGTGCGATGATTACTCCTGCCATCTTTTTAAGATTTTTAGCGTGATCACTTTTAATAAATTCGTTATATTCATCTTTCTTACATGAAATGACGAGACGTATATAATCATCTGTTTCAGGAACATATTTCTCAGCCTCTTCCAATGTCATTCTTACGGTTCTTTTTCTTGGAAGTCCAGTTTCAATGCTACGAATTTTAAAGTCTCCTTTGTTAAACAGAATTTCTGTAACAACCCTTTTCCCCGTATAACCAAAAGATTGATCAAAAGGAACTCCGGGATAATACACATTATTCTTAAGATTTTGCTTTTCGTGTATGTGTCCTGAAACGACTTGTGGAAATTTAGATGACCAATCATCACCATTGTATGAAATAACGGAGCCCATCTTTGCTCCTTTGAATTCCTGATGAGCAAACACCATATCTGTATTTTCAAACTTTACACCCTTTAACGATTCCATAAATCTTCCTTTGGGAACATAAGGACACATCGTTACATTAGCATCCTTGGACAATTTGACCACCTGCGGTCTATCAATTATGGTAATCTTTGGCCATTCTTTGAATGCAGCCAATGCATGTCTATTTGTCAAAAATTCATTTCCCGATTTCATATCATGATTACCAACCAATACATACAAATGACAATGATTTGTAATTCTATAAAATAATCGAATAACCATATTCAAAGATCCTTCAGAAATTTTTTCATGCGTATGAAAAACGTCACCCAACAAAATACATGAATCATATTTTCCAACAGTCATTATCTCATCCACCTTTTCAATAAATAGATCGGCTAACTTGTTAGTCTCAGAGAAATGTAGATCACCAACAACAAATACCTTTGTCATTTTAATAATATGACACGTCTTAACACATATTTTCAATTTCCTGTGAGTAATCCATAAACATCCATGGTTCCTGTTGCTGCAGCAACAAACTTGTACTTACGCGTCAACCACACCCAAAACCACGATCCGATAACTATCAATATTGCGAATCCAAACAACATCCACGCAACCCATGTAGGAATTGGTTCAATCTCTGCATCTGTTGGGTCGGCGGGATTGTAATAAACTTTTACATCCATACCTGTTTTTGCATATTCTGTATTTCCTGAGAATGATCGCGTGTACGTTTTTCCATCAACCATATATGAAACTTCTGTGGAACACATTTGTATGGGCCCTTGTTGTGTATTTTGTGTTGTACACATTGAAGGTTTTAGGTTTTTACCTATTACCTGTTTTAAGTGCGATTTGTGATAAAGTATATATATACCCGCTATAACTAACCCAATCGCAATGAAAGAGGCTATGATGGCTTTGATAAAAGACCAGAATTGACCGAATCCTGCTGCACCTGAATATATTTCGCTTCCAACACCCATTTTAAAAATGATATTATAATATATTTTTAAAAACTAATCAGAATGAATCGTTACGATAGTGTTTGCAAAATGATTGATGATTTGGATGACGAAGGGGTGATCGAAATGTTTTATTTCATAGACGAAGAGAGATCGCGAAGACAAGGTAAGTATGTTGAAGTTTGTGAAACTGATGAAGATCTTGAAGCCATACAAGAATTTATTTTTGGAATGAATGATGATGAACATATAGAGAATTTATGTAAATATATAGAGGACATTATGGAAGAGAGAGAGTTATACGAAGATCAGCAAGAAATATCATGGTGTGAATACATTAAAACGTATTTTTGTGTATAAAAATGCAAGTTGATAAAATATACTTGATTAATCTCGAACATCGAAAGGATCGATTGAAAGAATGTGTGGATATATTTGAAAGAGAAGGTTTAACGGGTTGGGAGAGGTTTGATGCTGTAGGATTTTTTAAACCTGATCAGAGAATTGATGCGCATAAAGAGGATTTCGAAAGATATAACGATCCAAGACTTGGTAGCGAAAGACATATAAAAGGATCATTTGGATGTATACTAAGTCATTATTATGTAATAAAAGATGCGAAGGAAAAGGGATATAAATCTATATTGATATTGGAGGATGATTTTGAATTTGTGGAGGGATGGAGAGCAAACATTCAAAAATGTGCTGACGATCTTTTGAAATATGTGTGGAATATGTTTTATCTTTCTATAAATAACACACCTGCTCCACCAAAGGTTGTAACGGAAAATGTTTCCCAACCAGTAATGGGATTAACAACATCTGCTTACATTATAAAAGAAGAAATGTATGATCCTATACTTGATGGTGTGCTAAAATTTGGAAGACAAATAGACGTGTTTTATGCTCAGGTTATACAGAAACGAAGTGATGTGTATTGTCCAAATAGATTGATAGTCAAACAAAGAAAATCGTTTAGCGACATTGAAGGAAAAGTGGTTGATTATTCGCACATACATTAATTTTTCATTTGTCACAAATGAAAAAGTTATATCGTTTAAATAATAACACATAATTAAATGATTCACCAAAAAGGATTTTGGGTGGGTGTTGAATCGCAAGGCCAGCACGCATTTGACCCTCTATTGTCACAATCATTGATTACATTCTTTAAAAAAGAAGGAGGTAAAGTTTGCGACTTTGGATGTGGAATGGGAGATTATGTTAGGAATATGCGTCAAGAAGGGATTGATGCAGACGGCTATGATGGAAATCCAAATACACCTGAACTAACAAACGGTGTTGGGAAAGTTTTGGATCTCTCGTCATTACAAATATTAGAAAAGGAATATGATTGGGTTGTTACATTAGAAGTTGGAGAGCATATACCAAAAGAATACGAATCAACTTTTATTCAAAATATAATGATGAACAATAAGAAAGGCGTTGTAATGTCATGGGCTGTCAAGGGTCAAGGTGGACACGGTCATGTAAATTGTCAAAACAACGATTATATCAAAAGCATTTTTGAATCGTATGGATATAAGAACGATATTGAAGCAGAAAATTGGTTCCGTTCAAACATTACAGATAATTGTCATTGGTTTAGAAACACCATTATGGTTTTCCGAAAGTAATCATCTTCATAATACCGATTATGAATAGTCTAACAAAAAAATGATTTCTATCACAATTATTTTCTTTCCTTTCAAACTATTAGAAATAATATGAACTCTCAATTTACAACTCGAAACGGCGCAATCTACATGGACATGGGAAACGAAAACGAACTTTGTGTATGCAAATCTTATGGACCAACCCCTGAAACCACAATTTCCACTGGTATGAAAATCACTCCTTACCCCGACATCTTGGTTCCTTACACGATCACCGAAGCATCTCAAGGCACAATGCTCAAACTTTTTATGGTGGAAAAGGATTTTGCAGATGGTGATGAATGGTTTATGTTTGGAAAATACGCTGTTTATCTGGTAACTTCGAAATCCATTCGTGGTTGGGAACGTCGTTGGTCTTCCGTCAAGACATTTGGTGAACTGTTTTTGGAATGCTTTTCTCGTGAGCAAATTATGAATTTGAATCCAAAGTTTGCTTACACATTATTTCTGAGACACAAGGAAAATGATATTCTCGGAACACTCACTGAGAATTACATTCATCTTTGCTGCATTTATGATGTGGAAAATGAACGTTTTGTTCCACCAACTGACGAAAATTATGAATTGCCAGAAGGAATCCGCAAACCCACAACATACAAGGAATTTGAAGGAATCCCTGAAGCAGGTCTCGATGAGGAATCAGCTCTCGTGATGGAAGGAAGCGATGAAGGTGTTGCGGTGGAAAATGACCACCCATTGCTCATCACCTTTTATCTCGAAGACCATTTAGTTTCTGTGAAGTACATTACAATTCACGATCACAACGTCTTGTCCATTCGAACTCTGGACAACAATGCTCTTCACTCTTGGGTTCTCGCAATGTGGCTTGGAATGCCAGGAGTTGAAGATTATGTCACGCAATTTGGAATCACACAAAAGGAAAACGATGATTATGTACGCGCACTTGGAAAATTTGATCATGCTTTGTGTGAACGTTACAAGGGTCACTTCTATAAGATTCCGTTTTCAATCTACAAGAGTGGGATTGAAGACTTGTCAAACAACAAAGAAAAATACACACTAAACGATTTCTTGTGTGAAGGTGTTCGTCGTTTGAAATCGTCCGCCAAAAATCGCAAGTTTCGTCATCAAATCGTCAAAGAATTCTTTGACAACTTTATGTAAACCGAATTGTTATATAAAACCAGTCTCTTCTCATCTTATGGTGAGAGGAGACTTTAAACACGTATTATGAATTTACGAAAGGCTATCAAACACGAAAAAACGTTAGAAGAACATGAAAAAGCAATCTCCCAGGAAGAAATATTGTATTGGAATCGCGCATTTATTAAAGACAAGAAATTGAAGCCAGGAGATCTATATTGTGTGGAATATTATTTAACCCCCGACCATTTGAGATGTGAGATTGCTGTATATATCAAAGGTTGTACTTTTGCGTTATATACTGAAAGTTGCTACATACAACATATTTCATTCGATAGTAAATACAAACTTTTAAATATATTTCGCTTTGAGAAACAACCATACGATTTCATCAACATACAAATAGACCCTAAAGCAAAAAATTAATATAAATGATACCAGAAGAACTAAGAATGATTTTACAACGTCTCGAACAAATAGAAAGACGTTTGGATATCCTTGAAGGAAAAAGAAAAACCACAAACGAAAATTCATGGACAGGTAATGACATAACGTGTAAAAAATGATACATATTAAAAATATGTATTTATGGAAGTGCGATGTAATCGGTTTTTCCGATAGGTTCAACAGTATAATTCAAATCGTTTAGAAATTTAAATATGTTTGTTTTTGAAGATCCGTTTATTTCCAACAAGATAACAGGTCTCCATTTCTTGACGGTCTCTATAGAACCACGTAATACCCTCTCTTCGCACCCTTCCGTATCAATTTTAATAAAGTCTACGTTTTCAATATGTAAGGAATCCAACGTTGTGGTGTAAATGGGGATTTGTTTGTAATGATGTGGTGTTCTTTTTGAAATTTGTTGACAAAATTCAGCATCCTTATCAGAACTAATGTCTAATCCTGATGCACCATAATTTCCATCAATCACCCAACTATAATGAGTTATATCTTGTTTATCGGACAAAGCAAAATGGTAAGGAATAGCGTTAATACAGTTTAATGCGATGTGTTGAATCAACTTTGACCAATTTACAAATAATGGTTCGAATGAATGAACTTCGCTGGCATATTTCGCCATTTTTAAGGTTGTTACACCAATGTTGGCACCAATATCAATTGCCACACCTCCCTTTATAAACTTCTCATAATATTCATCCTGATGTCCTTCCCAATTTCCTGTTCTTAATATTTCACCCTGTATAACATCATTATGGGTTAGTATCATTTTACCAAGTCCTGGGATATCTTGCATTTATCATATTAATCGTGTTTAAACATAATAAATGAAATTGTTAGTTTTAGCAATCGCATCACACAGTCCTGTATATGAATATTTCATCAATGTCTTCAAAGCGTATATGAATAGTCGTCCATGGATTAAAAGTTATTTACTCTTTGGAAATAGTAGTACATTTCGAGTTACAGAGGACGAAATTCATATGCCTGTTCATGAATCGTTGATACCTGGTATCTTACACAAAACCATATGGTCTATGAAATGGGCTCTTGAAAACCTCGAATTTGATTATATGCTGAGAACTAATCTATCTACATTTTGGATGTTGGATCGTTTAGAAAATTTGTTGAATACGCTTCCAAAAGAAAATGTGTGTTGGTCGCATAGAGATGCGGTAGGTCACTTTTATCCAGACGATCCTGGTTATTTAACTGGTTGTGGAATGTTGTATTCTCGAGATATATTGGAAAAACTTTCTGATATTAAAAATTGGAATTATCATTGGCCAGATGACACAGAATTTTCTAAAAAGGCCATTGCCATATGCAATCCGCAATTGTTACATACATCTTTCTATCATTGGAAATGTGATAGTCCAAAAGAAATCAACCTCAAGGAACATTTGGATAATATAGATAAAGGTGATTATATTCACATAAGAGTCAAAAATCCATTCTATCAAGGAGTTCAATATAACGAAGTTGACCGTTTAATGATTGATCCTATTATTCATACCGCGCTTTATTATAAGTACGCGTGTCCGATGCCAGTTTTATCTCTAAAAGAAACATCGTTGGTCAGATACTGTATGATGTTTAATGTGAAGGTGGAATCAAAAATTTCTGATCAATTGAAACATTTTATTGAAAACAATCCACATCAAAAAGAAAACATCCAAACTATAACTATTTCTGACACATTTGACGACAATTCTATTTATTTTAAAGATGGAGAAATGATAATCGTTATGAGCCATCCAATGATACATGCCATAAGAGAAATGTATAATTTAAATGATTGTGTTTCTTCACATCGCTTCTAAAAGTCCTTATTACGATTTTATGAAAAGCGTATATAGAATTCATTCAAAAGTATACCCTGAAGCAAAACATTATTTTATGTATGCTGACCCTAATCAGAAAGAAGATATCATTGTGGAAGGTGATGAAATTACTGTGAAAGCCAATGAAAATGTTAAAGATGGTTGTATTACAAAAACATTAAGATCTATAAAATACTTGCTATCTATTTACCCTGACATTCCTTATGTTGTTAGAACCAACATGTCCACATATTTCAATCTTGAAAATTTAAAAAAGGCTGTATGTGATTTACCTCAAGATAGTCCATGTTTGTATGGCTATCATACAGGTGGTATGGCTTATGGATATTATATGGTATGGAATAACAAAGCCATGAAAATCTTGTCGAATGTGTATATAGAATATGCATGTCAAAGAAATATTAATGACGATACAGCATTGTCATGGTTATCACAACAATTGAATTTTCAATGTTTATGGAGGAAGAACAATTCTTCTGATGTGTATGACGATATTTGTTTTAATGGGTTTAAACCTAAAGATGTCAAGGATGATTGGGTTCTATTTAAACAAAAAACCGATGTAACAGAAATAAGATTGTGTGTTGAAAGATATGTTATGACTGATTTCCTTAAAAAGTATGATGTGGATGTGTATAAATTTTTAGATAACGAGGAAATAAAGCCATCTTCTATTATACGTATATTGGATTATTTGTCCTTTATAGAACAATCACATGTAATGGAATACAACATTGATGTGGCGATGAAGTATCTACAAAGGTTTGATGGAGAACAAATTAACAAATTGATCCTTCACATATTAAAGTTTTATAGAAACAATTTAGAAGTGGGCTATTCTAAATTGAAAACTATATCTTCCTTTCACAAACCCAAGGAAATTGAAGCGGAGATGCTATATTTTAATTTTTACACGGAATGGAGAAACAAAAGGTTTTTCGATCTATTCTTTTAATGTACATTTTTATATAAAAATGTACCCAAGTTTGCTTAAGAAATGTCTGTTGGATATTATATACGAACCACAAGAATTATTTACTGATAAAACTGTGAATCAGCATTCTATAGTAGAAGGAACTTATTATCCTAAACGAGCACACACAATGATTGGAATGAAGAGGTTGCAGAATATACAAGATTGTTTTGAGGATGTCATAAGAAATGATATAGAGGGAGATTTGATTGAAACAGGAGTTTGGAGAGGAGGTGCCACGATATTTATGAAGGGTCTTGTTGATTTTTATGGTGTGAATAGAAAAGTATTTGTGGCTGACAGTTTCGAAGGTCTTCCTCCTCCCGACCCTTCAAAATATCCTGCCGACAAAGGAGATAAGCACAGTACATACAAATTTTTATCAGTTAGTTTGGAAGAAGTGAAAGAAAACTTTAGAAAATATGATTTGTTGGATGACAATGTTGTTTTCATAAAGGGGTTCTTTGAAACAAGTTTGGAAAATGCTCCTATCGATAAACTATCTATATTGAGATTGGATGGAGACATGTATTCATCTACGATACAAGTATTGAATAGTCTATATGACAAAGTAAGTATTGGGGGTTATATAATCATAGATGATTATGGTTTGTACGGATGTCGTAAAGCAGTCAATGATTTCCTAATATCAAGAAATATCAAGACAGTACTGTATAAAATAGACCACACAGGTGTGTTTTGGAAAAAGGAATAAATTCGTTTCATAGAAATGAAAATTATAAAGGATAAGCTCAACATCAAATTATTAGTGTGCTTAAATGATTTTCATATTCAAAATATGAAAATAGAATAACCAAAATGAATATTAATGAATTATATGACGCTTGTAAACAAGGAGATCTTGATAAAGTTAAATATTTAGTTAGTTTAGGATGCAACCCAAAAACACTCGATAATTATGCTATTCTATTATCATCTAAACATGGTCATTTAGAAGTAGTTAAATATCTTTGTAGTATAGGATGTGATCCTAAAACACTCGACAATTACGCTATTAGATATGCATCAAAAAATGGTCATTTAGAAGTCGTTAAATATCTGGTTAGCGAAGGTTGCAATCCGAAAGCAGATGACGATTTTGCTATACATTTAGCGTCTGAAAATGGTCATTTGGAAGTAGTTAAATATCTTGTGAGTGTTGGCTGTGATCCTAAAACACATGACGAATATGCTATTCGGTGGGCGTCACAAAACGGTTATTTAAAAGTAGTTAAATATTTAGTTAGTTTAGGATGTGATCCCAAAGCCGTCGATAATCATGCTATTCAATTAGCATCTTCTAATGGTCATTTGGACATAGTTAAATATTTAGTTAGTTTAGGATGTGATCCTAAAGCCGATAGGGATTGGGGTATTCAATGGGCGTCGAGAATGGGTCATTTGGACGTAGTTAAATATTTAGTTAGTTTGGGGTGTGATCCTAAAGCAAATAGGAATGGGGCTATTCGTCGGGCATCTGACGAAGGTCATTTAAAAGTAGTAAAATATCTATTAGAATTAGGATGTGACCACAAAGAAGTTAGTAAAAATATAAAATACGAAACATTACAAGACATTAAAACCAGATTATTAACATTATCACATACCTTTCCTAATCACAACTATGCTAAAATGGAAATATTAAAAAGGATAATTCCTGGTTTTAGACAACATCAAATCATGACTGTATTAAATGTGAAGTGAGTTTGTTAACTTCACATTCCTGTTGACACATTATAATCTTGACAACCCCACAACAGACATTGTTTTTGGATCACATGTTTGTTCTCCTGTACGTCTCCACGCTTCATTCGCTGCATCTATAATACTCTTTTGAACGTCACTCCAATTTGTAGCCTTTACATCATCCTGCGAATCGAATACAAAAGCAATTCCTTTGTCTTGTGCCATTACTTTGACAAAGTATGATGGCATTTTTATATAATAGTATTCAATTAAGAGATTACCCAATCTCTAACGAATATCAGATTTGTATATTCGGCAAATGCGTTTGGTGTACCTGTATTACCATTGACAACAACACCCGCACCTGTTGGATTACCCCAAGTTACCTCTTCGATTGTGCTATTATTATTAAACATAATTAATGCTTTATTATAATTTTCTTGATCAAATCCTGAACTTCTCATAAAGTGTTCCAACTCTGATAATCCTGCCGGAGTCCATAAAGAGATATCAGGATTGGCATTCGTCGCCCCATCAAACATGCTTGACATAAATTCCACTCTGGTTACGTCCCATCTTGAAACGTCAGGGTTTGCTATGATAGCACCTAAAAACATGGAATCCATACTTGTGACGTTTGAAGTATTCCAATTAGATACGTCAGGATTAGCGTTTGTAGCATTATAAAACATTGTATCCATACTTGTAACACTTGATGTATCCCACTTTGAGACATCTGGATTGGCATTTTCAGCATTTCTAAACATTGCTTCGATGGTAGTTACATTTGACATATCCCAATCAGAGACGTCTCTGGATTAGCATAGGTTGCATTGTCAAACATAAAAGACATGTCCTCGATAGTTGATTGTGGTGTATCCAACGCACTAAAGGTTGTAATACTATCATTGTCACGAAAGTTTAGTCTTGTCAACCCAACTCTTCCAAAACGAACCACGTCAATTAATTTTGTTCTTAGGGGAACGTCTAAAACCAAGAAATTATTCCACACTTCCACTGAACCCAATATTACAACATTATAATCTCCTGGGAAACTATATGTATGTGTAAGATTTGCTAATGATGTAATTTTATTAAACGTTCCATCTCCCCACAAAACATAAAAATCCACATCACCGCCTATAGGTAATTGTATTTGTTCATTTGGAGTTGTTGTTCTCCATGTTGTGATGAAAGAATCAGGATTATTTTGAATATTTTCAAAAAATATATTTCTATCAACCTTTTCATCTCCACAACAATATTTTGATATTCCCAATGTAACTGGCCTTTTTAAACATCTACATTCATCTTCACATGATCTTTTACCTTTGATAAAGTATGTTCTTGTTGCTGGCGTTTTTCCTCCACATGAACTGATTTATTATTTCATATTTAAAATATGAAAAATTTAATACGGAACTACAAAATAGTTATATGTGACATTATCGGAAGTAGGCGATTTTGCCTGAAGATTGTAAACCTTTGCCGGTTCTCCTCCATTTCCACCTGATTGACGTGTGTATGTCTTATCAGTCTCACGAAGCACGATATCCAAATCACCACCTGTGAAAGATACACTCTTGGAAGAGACATTCATAGTGGAACCCAAAGTGTGTGATCCCTCTGGTTGTGTAATTCTCACCATTCGCAAAGTGTTTGACGGTTGGTCAAACTTGAAAAGAATGTTGTTTCCTGGTCCGTAAGGATTAGATCCAAATGAACCAAAAACTACATGGAATCGTGTAGACATAGCAAAACGAAGAAAATCTTGCTTTGCTGGAGTAGAATTGCTAATTCCTGTTACATCCACGGTAGATGGTTCTGTTGGTGTCTCACGAAGGAAAGAACCAAAATCTTCATGTACACCGCCTTGGCGATTATAAAGATCTGCTTGTGTGTTTGCCGATTGGTAAAGATCAAATACGTCTTGAGTTGACATTTTATTATTATTATTTTATTTAAACTAATAAAATGAACATTGACAGAAGTGACATATGTAATGTTATACCTTCTCCCTACGATGAAAGAGATTGGGAATATGAAGCACGCGTGATTTCTGCCGTTGGTGATATAACTTTACCAAAGACATTTAAATGTGACAAACTTAGACCTGTCAAAAATCAAGGATCGCGTGGGACTTGTGTGGCAATGTCTTTGTCGTGTATGAAAGAATACCAAGAAGCCGTTGATGATCCACATATGATTAATGAATTGATGAGCCCCAACTCTGTGTATATATACAGACAACCTACAAGTGGAATGTATCCGCGCAATGCCATGAAAATATTACAAGAAAAAGGTATGTGTACAGAAAGAATGTTTCCTTATGACACTAAAGAAGAACCAACAAAAATGCCAAAGGAAGCCGTATATGAAGCAACACACTATAAAATCAAATCGTATGCTCGTGTGACAACCATAAAAGGAGCAAAAGAAGCATTAGTGGAATACGGCCCTTTGATGGTTGCTTTTCCGTATTATAGTAATGGTACGCCTTATTTTTGGAAGAAGCCATCCATGAATGCCAAACTTGGTGGAGGGCACGCCGTCGCCATCATAGGATGGAATGAAAAAGGTTTCATTCTTAGAAATTCGTGGGGTGAAAAGTGGAATGGTGATGGTCATGTAATTTATCCATATGAGGACTGGGGATCACATTGGGAGATATGGAGCGCCATCGATGAAGATACCGATTACATTCCCGACCATCTCAAAAATGCGAATGATAGTTGTATCAAAACTTTATTAAAATTATGTAAACAATGATAAATGGATGAATACCTGGAAGAAACAAAAGTCGCGATGAATGGCATTCTCAAAACATTGAGAAAAAATAAACGTGATGCGGAAAGGTCGGGATGTAATAATTCGTATAAAATCGCATTAGTTACTAATGTTGGTTCGCGAATGATGAAAGTAATCATGAAAGAGATGAACTCAAAATATAAAAATTATACATTTACCATGACGACTTCCAACGTTGAAGAAGGAAAAAATTCAGAATATATCATAGAATTCACCAAGAAAGTGGTAGATGATCCTGTACATCCTGGATGGTCACAAGAATGTTTAGACATAATGGATAAATATAAAGATAGATTTTTAGAAAGATATATACGTGGTGACAGTTTATCACCATCTCTACACAAAGAGAACGATTTCTTTAGAGGTCAACAAGATTACGGAATTTGCGGTTATTATATGAAACCCTCTCTGTTTTATGAATGTTGCCTATACATGAAAGAATATATGAAACGACTGTAATGAGACATAATATAATTATGTCTTTATATTTACCACATATTTATTTACCACATATTTATTTACCACATATTTATTTACCACATATTTATTTACCACATATTTATTGCAATCTTACAGTTACATCTGCAGACAATAAAACAACCGAGTTTAAAGGATTAAACACATTGCTCATGACTCCAGTGTCGGCAGGACTATCACCCACAAGCAACAAACCAACCATTTCGTTTATTATATAAGACGTACCAATATATGAAATAGCCGTCCCTTGTGAATGTACTGAACCGGCTGCCTCGTTTTGTTCATAATCATAACTGTATCCAGCAGGCAACTCCAACATATACTCTCCCGAACCATTAGTTGCCGTACCTTGATTCTCAGTAGCATATATATATCTTATGCGCATAGTTTTACCTTGTATATAATACAAAGCCTTATCTACAGTTGTCGTAGTCGCCTTTGTTGGGTCTGTTGTGACACCGCGAATGGTCAAGGGGAATTCAACCCAGTCAAGTGTGGCAGGGTCTACAGGATCGGCAGGCGCATTGTCAGCGGTGCAGCATCTTCGCGTGTATTGGAAGGTGCTTGATCTCTTGCATGGGCATCCAGTGGATGAGCATGTTTTCTTAAGTGTTGATCTATCGATCAAAGTTCGTGATGAGAATGTACAACTCATTTTAATATAGCAAAAATAAAAAAAAGTTAAATTTCAAATACCATAATTACATTTTATATATAAAATGTATAACTATCGGGCAAACAAACAAGCATTTGGCTTCAAAAGAACTTCCATTCCAACGCTGAAAAACAATTATGTACCAAGAAGAAAACCCTTGCCAAAACAAATCACCGTTAAAGAAGCACATATGGAGAAACTTGATCTCGAAATGATACATGAAATCATAAGTAGTGATTGGAAATGCCCGCACTCACATAACGGAACAGAATTTTATAGTTTCGCATATTGTAAGGAAGGTATAATGATTGAATTTGCAAAAGAAGAATGTAAAGGTCAAGGAATAGTTTACATAAACATGGAAGACTATTCAGTCAACGATATTGACGTAATCATAGAATGCAATGACAATGACGACATTGTGGAGACGATTGAAGTAGACGGCCAAGTCCCTCTTTTAGACTGATTTTAGGTTCCCATCCAAGTTTTTCTTTAGCCAACGAGATATCTGGACGTCTTTGTGTAGGATCGTCCTCACGTGCTTCAACATATTCCACAATTTTATCCTTTCCAATAATATCTTTTAATTGGTTGATTGTGATCTCACATGGATTACCAAGATTTATAGGACCCTTTTCTTTAGAGTCCATTAATTTATATATTCCATCGATGAGATCGTCAATATACATGAATGATCGTGTTTGTTCACCATTTCCATAAATTTTTATAATGTCATTATGAATGAAATTTGTTACAACTCTTCCATCATCCGGAGACATGTATGGCCCATATGTGTTAAAAATGCGACAAACTTTTACATCAACACCCTTCTTTTGAAATTCATAACACAAACTCTCTGCGATCCTCTTTCCTTCATCATAACAACTTCTCGGACCATTACATGACACATTTCCTCTATACGTCTCCTTTTGCGGATTTTCTAATGGCTCACCATAAACCTCAGAGGTAGAAGTAAATAACATTGGACACTTGTTTATTTCCGCCAATTTCAACATGTTAAGCGTTCCCTGAAAACAAGTTTCCATAGTGTGAATGGGATCTTTCTGATATTTTGGAGGAGAAGCGTGACAAGCCAAGTGATATATTTTTTTGATACAAAATAACAAATAAGGTTTTGTCACATCTTGTTTGAGATGTTTTAGGTTTTTGTGTGAAATCTGTGGTTCACGAATATCCATGTTTAAAACTTTGTGTCCTTCAGACAATAATCGCAAACACAAATTCGTGCCTATAAATCCTGAACCTCCTGTAACAAGAATCATTTAGTATTCATTTATGTCTTAAATGAATTTATTGATGTGATCTCCACGCTAGAATACCCAAAACAACGCCAACCAAAATAAGGCCGAAGATAAACATCAAGTAATATTTAAATAGCATACCCAATTCTTTTGGGTCTTTAAAGGCCAAGTATACTATGACTCCCAGTATAACTAGTTGGGTAATCATACTTAAAATAGTCATCCAATTCCATGGTTTATGTGTTTCAAGATCAACTGGTTTAGATTGATAGCCCTGTGCTTGATCGCTATGGACAGCATATGTTACAGCACTGTCTACTCCAGTAGAAGGGAGTGTGTTTCCCCATTCGCGTCCATCCAAGATAGGATAAGAGTGAAAGTACTTTTTTCCTAAGACGTTTCCATGACAATCAACAAGCATTTTATATTAAAAACGAAATAAAAATTTGATAATATAATTTGTGTGACACACGAATAAGAAATAAATGGATACAAAAGTCGAATTGAAAATTTGCGTACCGTGCTTCCACAAAGTAATTTCAGACGCGTACACGTTTACTGAAAGAAAACATGAAAAGAATATTTGTTGTGCTTTGTGCTGTGAAATGATTGATAGTATGGTATATTACGATATGAAATTTAATGTTGGGGAGATTCTACAAAAACTTGTTTCCGAGAAAGAAAAACTGATTGCGTTCACTGAAATCTTTAACAATGATCCTAGATGAGTGAAGATATCAAAGAACTCGCAAACAGATTAAACCTCGAATTATATAAGGTGTCTGTGACATGGCCTGACCAAAAAGAGTCCTTTATTGTTGTGACTCCTGAATCAACAGATTATTTAATATCAAAGCACAGAGAAGAGTTTCCAGGATGTACATATGTAATGACATATACAAGATTAAATTGAATTTCATAATAATTATATTATGAAAGGATAAGGAATGTCATACAATTTGAGAAAACGAAAGCCAATACAATTGATGGGTGCTGCAGACCAAATTTCACACGAACGTTCGTGTGAGGATCCCGATGACGACAAAACAAACTATAACCAAGATTATTTAGATTTGGACTGCGCTGAAGGATGGGACGATTTTATGGCGTCGGATTATATGATGGATGGGTGGAAAGATGATGTGGATACAACAGAAGAAAAAATCAAAGAGATTGAGAGAGATTTGACAAACATTCTTGACGAAATGCGTAAAGAATCTCCAAATGTACAAAAAATCCTTGAATCTGATTTGACTCGTGATGAAAAGAAAGGTGCGCTTTTTAAACTTGACGTTCTCAAAAACATGGAAACCTCAGACATGGAATATGGAAAATTAAGAAGAAGTATCATGAAAAAACTACAAACAAGACACCCTCTCGTTCAAAAATATTTGGCGGACAAGAAAAAGACATGGGAAGATCGAATTATGGCATTGGAAACTACAGACAAGATTAAAGGAAATCTCATTGTTCTCGCGAATCAACTCGGAGATGTTGATGATTCAGAATATCGTGCTCGTTTCAACAAATTAGAAATGCTTTTGAAACTTCCATATGACAAAATCACTCATCCTCGTTCTGAAGGAAAATCTTTGAAAGAATTTATTCTTGAAGCGTCCGAAGAAATGGATAAGGAACTCTATAAAATGGATGCACCCAAAAAGAAAATCTTGGGTGTTATGTCAAATTATGTAATGTCTGGCGTAGATAATGGATGTGTAATAGGGTTGGAAGGAAAACCTGGTGTTGGAAAAACGCACATCGCTCGTGTAGTTGCAAAATGTCTTGGTCTCCCTTTCGCATCTATCACATTAGGAACATCTGACGATATCACAACTCTCTTGGGTTCTGATAACACGTGGGTTGGATCGTCATGCGGAGATTTAGCACAAGCATATATGAAAATGGGATCGTCCAACGGCGTGATTTGTATCGACGAATTGGACAAAAGCGGTAAAAAGATATGGAATGCGATTAATCATATCATTGATCCTGAAACGAATCACGACATTAAGGATTCGTATCTTCGTGATGTTCCTATAAATTGTAGTCGGACAATTTTCATTCTTTCATTAAATGATAAAAATCTATTACCAAAATATTTGTCTTCGCGTATTATTATGATTCCTATTCCTGATCAAACACGACAAGACAAAATCGTCATTACAAAAATGTACAAGATTCCTTCGATGAAGATTCCAGAAGGAATAACATTTTCTGACGAAGCGATCAAATGTTTAGTTTTGCTCTCTGATGAAGATGGATATAGACAAATTAAAAGTTATTTACATCATATCGTAGAAAGTTTGACAATGCATGTCATAATGAATGGAACACCATTCAAACATTGTCCCATCAAAAAATTCAAGTTGCCATTTGTTGTAAAAGCAGAACATATAAGACTCCTCACGAAAGAATTGGGTGTCTCTGGTAAACATATGGCAATGTTTATTTGAAACACTATGTAAGGAAAGTTTATTCGTGTGGTGTACCCTTATGCACGCCACACGAATTATTTGATTTTTTTATTCATATTACACAACATGAATAAAATGTTTAAATCATTCCCGAAAGTGACAAGACTCCGAAAAGACATCTATGACAAGTTTTGGTGTAAAGCCATTAAAGAATTGGAACAGAGATTACGTTATCCCAATAAAACCCTAAAATGGGAGAAGGCAGACCTTTGCAAAGACATGAAAAAGGTAGGTGGAAATGATTTGACTATTGTTTATAAAAAACCTTTAGAATCGTCATCTAAACAGACATCAATCACACGAAAGACAAAAAGCGTTGTAGATATGAGACCCACACACAAGATGACACTTAGGCCAAGAAAGACCGTGACGACAACGATTGCTGCATTGGATCCTGGTGTGAGAACTTTTCAAACTTTGTATGACACGGAGAATAATGTTATAGAATTTGGCGTTGGAGATGTTTATCTTTATCAATTGGACAAGAAAGGTCTGAAAACAAAAATCAAGAATATTCATAAGAGACTCGCAAAATTTTTATGTAATCGTTATGGTTTGATTATGATTCCTCGCTTGGAAATTGAAAATAGCAAAGACCCATATCTTGCGGTTTGGGATCATCCTGGATTTGTTGACCGCTTATTTGATCAAGCAAAGAAAACTAAAAATTGTAAAGTTGTAGAAGTGGAAGAAAAATGGACATCAAAAACATGTTCTTCGTGCGGAAAAATCAACAATGTTGGAAAATCCAAAACACTTGTTTGTTGGAACTGCGCCCTTGTTATCGATCGCGATATCAACGGAGCAAGAAATATACTATTAAAAAATATGAACATTTTAGGAATAGATTTGCGTCGCCAAACGGCGACATGCGAATAGATATAAATGTTTGAAAAATATATTTATAAATATAAATGCCAACGTTGGAAAAACAAATTAAAACACTCTTGATGAGTTTTGATAAAGAAGATGTTATTGACTTTGCTTTTGCTGCAAAGGCCAATCATAAGAAATCTGATTCCAAAAGCAAAATTGCTGATAGCATTGTGGAAGAAATACAATATGATGAAATGAGAGGTTACATAAAATATCTCAAAGAGGAATTGGGTGACCAAAAACCATCAAAGAAGGCCAAGTCACCATCAAAGAAGGCCAAGTCACCATCAAAGAAGGCCAAGTCGCCATCGAAAAAGACATGTAAGGCTTCTGAAATTAGAAATCCTGCCACCGGAAGATGTGTGTCTAAGAAAGGTAAGATTGGTCAGTCATTGTCATCCAAGAAGTCTCCATCCAAGAAGTCTCCATCCAAGAAGTCTCCATCCAAGAAGTCTCCATCCAAGAAGTCTTTGTGTCCTGGAAAGATTACGCGAGGAGGTAGTGTTTTGACTCTTCGTGATAAGGAAAGCACGTCATCTAAATGTGTATATACGAGAAAAACCAAGTGAATAATATTCTTTATTTAGATAAAGAATGGATGTTGTAATAAGAAAAGTTGGCGACGCACTAATAATATTGTGTTTTTGTAAGACGTGTCGAGGGACAAGTCCTCTTGTATTGTCAGATTTAAATGTTGTTCCGAGAAATGTGTGTATCAACGCCAAAAGAAAGATACAAGAATATACACAAAAATCAAAATAAGAATAATATCTTTGACTTCCCATCCTCTTTCGATTGGAATGTATGTGTGACCATACTTATTTAAATAAGACACGGCTGATTCAATTGCTGATTCCATTGATGTGAAAACGTAAGAGGACGATCCATCGTGAGGGCCCAAATGTGTGAATTTCGTGTGCGAGTAATATCCTTCCTTGGTGAGTACGAATGCTGTATCTTTTGTCTTCCACAAGCCATAATCGTCTTTGTATACTCCAGGAGACAATATAATTTTATCAGGATTGATATTTGGTAAAACGGTTCTTAACTGATACATCATTTCTTCTTCCATCTCTTCTTTGGAACATTCATCAGTAGTCTTGTTATTAAAACCCAACTCTTTTGGTTTTGTGATTGCCAAAGACAATACACCATTATTCATGTATGAATCAAGATTTATAAATACTAATCCCCATGGTGTGTTTTCTGTGAGTCCCCATATTTTTTTCTTATCGTGTACAGCACGATAAGAAAAATGTTCACCTCCTACGGAGGTAATTTTATCCATCTGTATACCCTTTTTAAAGTGAAGCGTGTATGGAATGTATGTAATGTAGTCAGATTCGTTAGCCCAGTCTGAGAATTTCTCATCATAAATTCCACTTTTATGAAGAATATTTTTAAGGTTCACAGGAGGAACAGCAAATATAACATTTCTTCCTTCTATCAATTCTCCGTTTACATATACACCATTGTCATCCATTCTTTCAACTGTGCTGTTCATCATAAATTGCGTTTTTGATAAATGCGATTCCCAATCTTTAATTAACCCTTCATCCATTGGTTTGTTTGGTTGATATGTATTGTATAAAGCGTTTTGATTGAATAGTTGTAAAAATTCATATAGGGTGTATCTATTAGAACCTGCTCCGTCCGTTAGTCTACATATTCTATCCAAATAGTTTTGAGTTTTCTTTGTCATGTTTGACGACCATTCTTTGACTGTTGTGTTTTGTGAATATTGTGGATATACGACAAATCTCAAAAATTCTAATATTATTTGTATAGTTTCCCACAATGTGAAAACCTTTGTTAGTGTATTGAATCCTATTCCAGTAAATTCAAAATCGTACGGGACAAAATAATCTTCCCATTTCATATTCATATCCGCCATGACTTTTTGCATCGTAAGATAACGATCTATATAAATTCTCGGACCGTGTTCTGTAAACAAACCTTCGTCCGTCCTTCTCACACGATGACATCCACCCAAGGTTTTCTCTCTATCGATAACAAGAACCTTATATTTTTTCTGTAGATAGAGAGCCAAAGTCATTCCTGTGGGTCCTCCACCAACAATGATATAGTCATACATTTATAATGATACATAAAAATGATATTTTATATTATGACTCATCAACAAATCAATAAATCTACAAATGAAGATTCCGCTATATAAAAAATACGACGGTGACGAGGAAAAAGGTTCATTGTGGAGAGAGTGGTGGGATGAGACCTATGGAAACGATAATGTATCGGTTCGCACTATGTATGGACCGACACAAGCAAAATTGTTGAAAACATGGGACAAAATTTACAAGAAAGGGTATAATATTATGGACGCTGTCAATACAGGAAATATCGAAGAGGTGAAAGAGTTGTGTGATCATTCGGACAGAAAGGCTTGTATGAAGGCTGTTGTGTTGGCTACAGAAAAAGGATACCATGAAATCGCTAAATATTTAGATTCACACATCTGCAAAAAGGTTAAGAAAAACGTAATTGTTTGTGATCCTCCATATATATTTTATATTCAAAATAACAAAATGATGTTTAGAAACAGACGTGTTTGCCTTATTGTTGTGGGTAGATCTGCTGAATGTCCTAAAGAAGCTTACTCTCAGTTTTTTTGTAAGGCTGTATGTTTTCCTGAAATAAAGCATTATTATGTATATGTTGGGCACGATTGGTTAAAGGATATGTCACACGATTCCAATTTCCCTATTAATGTATACGGTAAAAACAAAGATATACAAGTTTATATGTCAGCAAACGGTGTTCTTAAAAGCAAATATGATTCAACAAATTTCGATGAATGGTTAAGTCATAATTATTTGGAACATTTGATTGAAGATGGAGACATTAATTATTTTAAATTTTACTACTCAAAAAGCAGGTCGTTTCCAAGGATGATGGAATTCGCCTCGTCGAAGGGAAAACTCGAAACTGCCAAATTTTGTCATTCCGTTGGTATGGAATGTAGTCCTGATGCGATGGATTATGCTTGTGTTGAAGGACATTTCGATGTTTTTATTTATCTAAGTTCTTGTGGATATCTTTATACAAAGAAAACACTAAATTATCTTGTTGAAAACAAATATGATGAATATATCAAAATGTTGTATGCGCAAAATCCTGTTTACTTTAATGGGATATGTTTAGATGTTTCATCTGATACACGCAAGTATTTATTAGATGTTGTTACACAGGATGACTCTTCTGACGAAAGCGAATTTTCAGCCGAAAGTGAAGAAAATACATCCGATATGTGTGTGGCAAATAGTTGTAAAGAGTTGGTTATTACGCGCGATCACGAATTTTGTAAAAATCATTTTCGTTGTTCTATGTGTCATTCACATCATGATTGTTATGTTATTTACAAAACCATTTTGTGTGACAATTGTAGACCTATTTACAAAAATCATTATGAAATGTACATTGCTTATATCAAATCTCGTTTTCCTTCAAAATTTCAAATGTGGTGTTGGGCAGCAGAATATTTAAATCGTAACAACGCCTTTGATGGTCTCAGACAAGTGGCGTCAAGAACAAATTATAGTAATAAAGAACTTTGTGATCTGCATTCATGTGCGACTCTTTCTGATAAACTCTGTGAAGATGTGTATACTAATGTTAATAGTATTGTTAATAATCGCGAAATTGGCAAAGATATAGATATAGCGAAGGCAGTGGTTACATGGATGATTGCATAAGAACGATTCTTTTATACAAAAATTAAAAGAATATTAAAATGGAGTTGGCTGAGGATATCAAAGAAGTGTTGGTAAAATCTTTTCACCATTCAAACGTCAAGAAAACAAGGAAAATATTAAACGATCTGTACGATCAGGGAGTTATAGATCTTGTACATTTGACGACAGAGTTGTTATTTTTAACAGACTTGTCGGAATACTGTCCAAAAATAAGATGTGCGAACAAACAAGTTAACGACTCTATAAAATCATATAGACCAGGAATCGTACAAGATGCAACATACATGTATGGAACAAATTATGATGGAACGTTATTGATATATATATTTCTATCAAATATAGACGCAAGGAGAAAAAGTACAGGATGTATTGGTGTGAAATCAAAAATATACATGTGTGATCTCTGTATTTACGAATTTGAAATATCCGAAGATAACGTTAGGAAATATTTATCTTAGCGTAAAATTGATGATTGGCACATATAAAAAGAAAGAAACAATTATAACAATGAATTCTCTTAATTATATCGGAAGTAAAAAGTCTTTGATTGACAATATAATTGAGGTGTGTGAAACAAACATAAAACCAAAAGAATTGAAAGAAGCCGTTTTCGGGGATTTGTTTGCTGGCACAGGAATTGTTGGTTTTAATTTTAATGGTTTGTGTAAGCAAGTTATTTCCAACGATCTTGAATATTTTAGTTTTGTCATAAATCGTGGTTTGCTCAAATGTAATTATTCTTCTAAACTCGAATCAATCATAGAAGAATTAAATTCATTGTCTGGTGTAAAAGGGTTAGTATATAAAAACTTTTCACAACATAAAAAATGCGAAAGAATGTTTTTTACACCAGACAACGCCATGAAGTGTGATGCTATCAGACAACGTATAGAAAAACTCTTTGACAAAGATAAAATAAATAACAACGAGTATTATTTTTTGTTGGCCTCTCTTATCGTTTCCGTAGATAAAGTCGCAAATACAAGTTGTGTTTACGGTGCTTATCTAAAGACATACAAGAAAAGTGCTCTCAAAGAATTTGTTGTTGAACCTATACACAAAAACAAAAAGTTGAAAAGAAACAAAGTATACAACAAAGATATAAATGAATTGGTTAAAACCACAAAATTTGACATTGTATATCTTGACCCACCTTACAATCAAAGACAGTATGGTGGTAACTATAGTCCCCTAAATTATATCGCTAAATATGAAGATGTCGAATTGACTGGCAAAACTGGTCTTATGAAAAACTATAACAAAAGCGAATTTTGTAGCAAGGCAAAGGTAAAAAATGCGTTTAAGGAACTTATAGATAACATCGATTCAAAGCATATAATTCTTTCGTATAATAATGAAGGATTATTAGATGTTGATGAGATGAAGGAGATTTTGTTGAAAAGAGGGAATGTGACTCTTCACAGAATCAAGTATAAAAAATTCAAGGCGCAGAAAATAGATGACGATGTAAAATATGTGTATGAATATTTGTGGTTTGTGGATACAAGGCATAAATATCAAGAAATTGACATGTGATTTCTTTTAATCTTAAAAGAAAAAATCATACCCAAGTACTAAATTTTGAATGTTTCTTGTACCATTCATGTTCTCCTTCAACCAACTGATCTTTCCAACCTTCGTGCCACGGAATGTGTTTTGCTGTGAAATTTCCTGCTACTCGTATAGCGCTGACGGTTAGTTTGTTCACGTTTACAATACAAAACGTGGTATCAACGTTGGCTTTATATAGTTCTATTTCTGGTCTTCCTTCCCAAAACATTCTATGTCTCCAATATTGTGATTCCCATTCTGTGGCTTTTGGTGTAGTTTCTTTGTCAATGTGTAAGGCAAGCCCCAAACGATCAATCTTTGAATTACCAAGTTTAAAATACAAATCATACATAGTCTTCATAAAATCTTTTGGTGTGTCAGGATTCAATAACAAATCTGGATCCGTTATGATGAAGGTATCGCCAAATATCTCTTTTAATTTTTTAACCTTGAACCAACAGAGATGTCCATAATTTTGATCGAATTTGAAAAGAGTGTGATCATATTCTTGGTGATACTTCAAAAGTGGAGGGAATGTGCTACAATTATCGAGAATTACGATATCCTTTGTAAATCTTTTTAATTGATCGACCATTTGTTTTGTAAAGGTATACCAGTTATAAGAAATGATTGCTACAGTAGGGTTAGGCTTGTATACATTCAAACCAGGAGGTTTTGGTATGAACGTCCATGGTGATACACAGTAAAACAAACTCATTAGATCTCCTACGTCAGGCAATATACCATAAAACTTAATTTGAAGTACTGATTGTCTAACATAAGCAAAATAAAGCAAATCTTCCAAGACATACTTTTCATCACCCTTGATATCACATTCGATATATACCACATTTTCACCCTCTTCCAAATAATCCCATGCCAATTGTTTTATCGTTATAGCTCTCAAATCATCATCATCCGTTAAATTGTTTGATATTTTTCCATCAACATATTTCACACGTTGACATGTATTATACAAAGGTCTTTCACAAACAACCACCTTTTCATGTGGTGTTATAACATTTTGTGAACCAACAACAATGACTTTATCCCATTGATCGTAGTCATAACTGGGTATATTTCCTCCAATGTCTATACAAGTCATTTTATAAGTATGGTCTTATTAAAACACAACATTTTCTAATGTGAAAGAATAATTTCCCGGAGAACCTGTTATAGCAATGTCTGTACTTTTTATACCCAATAATGATATTTGTGTATTCACCGATGCGACTTCAGCAGGTGTTAATGTGTCTCCTTCTTCTACATTAGAAACATTCCCTATGAAAAATGCAGGGAAAAACAGATAAGATTGTGTTTGACCGTTTAAAATAGTGTCTGCATCCAATAGTTTTCTACTTCTGAATATTTGATTATAAACAGAAAATCCTGTATCATTTTCTATATCTATTTCTGACGGTGAACCGGACGATCCTGTAAATGTTGTTCCTGTTGGTGTTATTGTATATTTTGATCCTGGAGAAATTACAAATGTTGGCGATATTCTTAATAGAGGAGAGTAATATACTACTTTGCTTTCTCCTCTTTTAAGACGAACAACCTGCCAAGCAATAATATTAGTTTCGAAAGGATCGACTATGTTTTTCTGGAATAGAACTATATTGACAGTAAACATGGATTTATTTACAAGATTTAGAGGCACAGAATCTTTATCTATGGGGTATACATTTGGAATTGTAGGTTTATTTTGAATCTTACAAGATTTTTGAAAAGAAAACCCGTTACAATATATATCACACCGAGGAGACGGTCTTTTTGTATATGTTTGTGAACAATTCATTTATATCACAAATTATATTTCATCACTAATAAATGGAACAATTCAAAAACGTCTTAAAGAAATCTCCGGAAGATCACAGAGATTGGGCTTACGAAGGGTTAGCATTGGCTACAATACCAACGGAATTCCCTAAAGAATACGATTTAAGACCACATTTACCACCTGTGAGAAATCAAGGGTCGCGAGGAACATGTGCAGCATTTACATCATGTTGTATCAAAGAATATCAGGAATCTATAGATCATGAAGAATTTGAAGGATATATGAGTCCTGATTCAGTATATTTTTATAGATCTAACAAACCTGATGAAGGAATGTTTTGTCGTGATGTTATGAAAATATTAAGCAAGAGAGGTGTAGCAAGAGAAGCCTTATTGCCTTATTCTGACAGAGAACCAAAATCATTATCTTCAGAAGTTGTACAAGATGCTGCAAGATTCAAAATTAAAAGTTATGCAGCCATACACACAATAGACGCAGCAAAGAAAGCGATAATGAGATCAGGACCATTGTTGGTTGCATTCCCTTATTACGAAAATGGAAGAGCAGAATTTTGGCAACCAAAAGGAGCGCTCGCTGGAGGACACGCTGTCGCCTGCGTCGGATGGGTAGAAAAAGGTTTCATCATAAGAAATTCATGGGGACCTAACTGGAACGGAGATGGTTATGTCATTTGGGAATGGAAAGATTTTGGTATGCAATGGGAATTGTGGTCCACTGTCGACGAAGAAACCGAATGGACAATGCCATCACCAAAACCAATCCCCGAACCTCCGAAACCACAACCTCAACCACCTCAACCTCGCCCTCAACCTCGACCTCGTCCTCAACCTCGACCTCGTCCTCAACCTCAACCTCGACCTCGACCTCAACCTCGACCTCGTCCAAGACCACAACCTCGTCCTCAGCCCCGACCTCGTCCTCAACCGCGCGCTTTGCCAAGAATAAGAAGACGTACAAATCCCTTTAGACGTTAAATTTCTTGTTACACACGAATAATTTGTGTGACGATTGCGTCACAAAATCGATTGAGTATGTCGCGATTGCGACATACGAATAAGAAACTATAGATATTCTCTGGATATCCATTTTGAATCTGCTTTTGCTCTTTCTGATTTTGTGGGTGATGTATTTTTTAGTAATGTGGAAACCGCATTTAATTTTCTAAATACGCTGAGAGCGCCATATTCCTTGATTGCTTTTTTCAAGGGTTTTCTTCTATCTCCCACAAGACGGACAGATAACGAGTATCCGAAATAGGTCAATTCCCCTTTTTTCATTTTACCGATTAATTTGGGACCTTTTCCTGGTTTTCCACGGTCTAAAATACATGAAGGTTTGACACGCGAACCTTTAACTTTAGTACCATCCGATCGCGTATACGCTTTTCGAGTATACCCCTTTCTCAAGATTTCGTTCTTTTTACACGTTGTCATTTAATATTCGTATATAATTTATTTTGTTATATAAATGACGAGAACAAAGATATTAGGGACGGATCCTGACGATACTCGAAATAAGATCATAGCATCAATAAAGAATTTCGAAACAAGAGATATAACTACAAATTTCTTAGAAGAATTGTTTGAAGCAATTGATAAATATTATTTTGGAGGCGAACTGGAAGAGCGTTTGAAAGAACGCGAATCCATTCTTGAATTCAAGGTTTCGCAGGGAACCAGGGTTGCTGGCGTATGTAAAATGGATAATAAAAGGTGTAATTACACGATTTCCATTTCAAAGAAATTGTTTGATGGCCTTTTCAAAAATGGAGAAAAATCTTTGTTAAACAATGGTTTGAAATGTTATTCAAAAAATAAATGTGTTTTGACAACTATGGAACACGAAATCGGACATTTAATTATGTTTTTATATGATCTTTACGATGACCATCACGGACGTGTTTTTCAATGTGTGGTAAAAGATCTTTTTGGTCATACTGATTTTCGCCACGAATTGACTTTGGGTGATCCAGATGAACGATTGAAAAGGGAAGATGTTCGTGTTGGTATGAAGGTCAAAACAAACAGAGGAGTTGGAACAGTCACAAAATTAAATCCCAAAACAGCAAAAGTTGATATTGACGGAAAATTGTGGAATATGCCTTATCCACTTTTACACCCAGTTGTCAAAAAAATGAGCATTGAAGATGAACAACTTGAAAAATTGTTAGAAATGATCGGAGACGAGGAAGATACACCTGTCCGCTCACCACCGAAAAAGACACCACGTAAGACGGTTACAAAACCACGTAAGACGGTTACAAAACCACGTAAGACAACACAAAAGAAATTCATTGATGCATTGGTGGAAACAATCGAAGACGAGGAAGATACGCCTCCACGTAAGAAGACCACGAAAAAGTCTCCTCGAAAAACTGTTACGAAACCGCGAAAAACAAAAGTTGTTGAGGAAGAAGACGATTATGAACCCAAGCCTTTTGTTTGGCAGGGACCTTCAAAAGAGGACGATCCGTTGTATGAAAAGCGTCAGACTATGATGAAAAAATATCCTTTGGATAGTCTTGTGATGACACCGTTGGGTGAAGGAACACTTGAAGGTTATCAAGCATTGGGTAAAGTGCAGGCTGTCGTGAGATTGAAATCAAGAAAAGCCATGGAAGGAGAATCACATGTATATTTCCCCTTTAACAAAATTAAATTAGTAAAGTAATATGTTAAAGTGGTTGTATTGTAAAATCAATCGTATAAACGACGATGAATTTCAAATATTGGAAGATATGTATATGAAAAATTATGAAAACGATTGTGTCATTTTCAAGCCTGTATTAGAAGACGCTTTAAATAGAATCAGAAAGGGTGAGAAGTCTGTCACGATTGATCTCGAGGGTGTCAATCGTGAAATGGTGTCTGACATACGAAAAATAATATATAAGAACACTAAAAAGTTGAAGATTTTTATAAATGATAAACATATGATAATCGAAAGAAGATGATTCATTTTATGTAAAATGAAAGATTGTTCATGGCATCATATAATAGACATGTTGTGGCAGACCCGTTCCGAGAGGGTGTGAATATGGAAGTGTGGGTGAACTTACCGTTGGATAGTTTGAAGGAAGAGCGGGATAGTTTGTTCCAACGTCTGAATTTGTTTTGCATGATGTACATACACGTCCTTTATTGTTGTAAAAATCTCCTGGTTGGCCTCCTGCACATCCACATTTACATCCGTATGGACATTCACACACAGAACATCCACAAGAGCATTTATCACGATACATTTGCGCATCTTTCGATGGAGTCAAAATCATTCTCAATGGAATGTATGATAATGCTAAAGCAATTGATACAAATCCGCCAACAATTAAAAACCATACTTTCTTATCCCCTTCCAAGGTTCTATTAACCACAAGGTAAAATATGGCGTATACTATAGCCAAACAAAAAGAGACTATTGCAAATTCAGCATATATGTCTGACATTTTATATTATAAATGATTTTTCATATTATTTTAAAATATGAAATCATCAAAATGAATTCTTACGATGTGTGTTTAGCATGTGAATTTGGTGATCTTGATAATTTAAAACAACTTGTTAGTTTAGGATTTGATCCTAAAACACATCATAATTATGGGATAAGATGGGCATCCATAAATGGGCATTTACATATAGTTAAATATTTAGTTGGTTTAGGGTCCGACCCCAAAGCAAAAGACAATTATGCTATTCGATGGGCATCAGAATATGGTCATTTAGAAGTAGTTAAATATTTATTTGAATTAGGATGTGATCCAAAAGCAAAAGACAATTATGCTATTCGAATGGCATCTTATTATGGTCACTTAGAAGTAGTTAAATATCTTGTTAGTTTAGGATGTGACCATTGTGCAGTTAATATAAAATATAAATATGAAGTATTACAAGATGTCAAACACAGATTATTAACATTCTTGAATAAAACATATAAAAATAAATACATCAAAATGGAAATAATAAAAAGGATAATTCCAAGTTTCACGGAACATCAAATCATGACACTTAAATTTTGATATCCAAAGACATTTGTTTAACAACATTTCGAATATCCTCAAAATCCTCAGGGTAGTTACATTCAAGATAGTATCCCAATGTAATATTTCCCCTCCATCCTGTATAATCGTTTCTTAAAATAACTTCGCCAGAAAATTTGTTCCACGAAATGATAAACACATGAGGAATAACATCTCCGTTTGGATCTACTGCAGCCTGAACCAAATTATATCCGTGTATTGACGAATTTCCCTTCAAATGAAAAGTTGGCGATCGTATTTCACCATACTTCCAACACAAATTTCTCACTGTAGGCAACATGACCCTTACTTCCACTTCGCCAAAATGCGTTCCAGTAGGTGATCCAAATTTACCTTGCTTGAAATCACGATGTGGTTGTAGAGGAGCCAAATGTGATCTTGGTGGGTATTCAACCAACAATGAAGGGTGATCTAATATCACACGTGGATCAGTAGACCATTTTGGAATTTTTGGTAATGGGTTTTCTATTTGTGATGGCATGACAGGATTTAACAATGGTTGTGTTATGTCAGTCATAGGGTTAATGTGTGGAAGAGCGGATTCCGTTTCAGGCAAAACAAAATCCTCTTTTTTGACATTTCCATCATCACCATCCAACGGACGATCATGATTTGGAAGATGTGTATGAGGGTTTGGTCTCGATGGGTTTGGATAAAATGGGTAAAATATACCCACCACTACTAATATAATAACTGCTAAAAGCAATCCAGCAATATACATTTAATAACACAATTAAAAAATATTGTGTTTTTAAATGGACAAGGGTATCAAGAAAATGATCAAACTTGACAAGCAGATAAACAAGTACAACAAAGAAATCATAGATAAAGCAGTAAAACGCGCACGCAAATTTAAAGGATTGTCTCTTTCTGAAATTAAAGACGATAGTGAATATGTTACGGAAGTGTTAATAAATAAGTGTACACGTAATCACGAAACGACGACAGACTACATGGAAAACTTGTGTAAAGAAAAAGAAAAACTTTATCCTTATCTAACCATCAAAACAGATCCTTACAAGGAAAACGGAAAGAAACGCAAACTCAAAGCGGAGAATGATAATAGATTGTTGATTATCATAGATGTACATAAATATAGATTACACGAAGGATTGAAAATAAGTTCTGGTCAAAACACAAACGTATTGAACTTGGGATCCGAACAAAGATATATAGATATCAATAGACAAAACGAAGAAATCATTCGAAGGAAATTGGCCGAATGTTTATCCTTGGAAAGAAAGTATTCCAAGGTGGATGAAACAGATTTCCCTATTCAACTCGTTCCCGAAACATTATTTAATGTGGTGACAAGAAACCATTTCAGAATGTTTGCTCAAGGAATCATAGAATCGTATGGTAACATTGTACAGATATTTAGTATGGTTGGAAGTGACACAGCGATCATAAGAATAAATTGGAAATTACATCGCGCTCAAGTAGCAGAAAGAATGGAAAACGTTACATTGTGTCTTCCTCCATCTTTCGATTCAAAACCAAAAACCAAAGTACGCAAGCGCAAAGTTCATACTCCTGACGATTTCATGTTTCCATACCCACCACAAACAGATCCATCGTCATTTGAAAAATGTAAAATAGAAGCCATATAAAAATGTACATATGTATAAAATGAGTGATGATGATTCGTACGATGATGTAGAATATGAAGACGGAAAAAGACACAATGTAACAAATTTGTACTCTAATAGATATGACGAAGAAAGAATGTTTGACGATTCGTACGACAGCGAAGAGGACGATGATTATGAAGATGTAGATTCAGATTCCGAAGATCCATATGAATATGATGAGGATTATGAATCTTCTTCGTCGGAGGAAGAAGAAGATGACGACCTCACATAAAAATGAAAATTCGTTTCATATTGTAATATGAAATCAACAATGATTAGCAAAACTAAAAACTATTTTATCATAAGAAATTCGCGCGAAAGGGTTAGACTGAACGATCCACATCTTTTTGTCTGTGTGTTGACGCAAATGCTGATAAATGCAAATCCTTTCTATTATAGGAAATTTAAAAGAAGGTTTAAAAAGCGGTTCATAGCAGAACCGTTTGAACTTATTAGATTTTTCGCTAAATACCCATTGAGAAAACCACCCCCGCTAAAGAAAACACCATATATCTATTTGTTAGAGAGATACAGACCAATGGTAATAGGATCCGTATATATTTGGCCTTTCTTTGACGGGTTTGACGATAAAATCATGACAAGCGTGCTTAATATTCGTGGGAAGACAAATAAAAAATGAATTTGTATTTTATTATTAAAAAGTATATCAAATGACAACGGAAACATATATGTTGCAAACAGCGCAAAACCTACGCCACAAGAAACAGTTTAAGAATTTTATGATTGAGTTGGGAGAAAATAAGGATAGGTTTAATGACAAATTGTGGAATGCACTTTTAGATGAAATCGAAACGCGGATGGATGAAAGGTATCATCACGAATTGTGTGAATATTGGCATCCTCTCACAGGAGAACATTTGGATGGTTGCCATCGAAATTATTTAACCATGGCATCTGATGAGATTGAACAGGATAACGAAGAGATGTCTCCGGGGGTAGAGTTGGGCGCTTTTGCTGTTTATTTGTATGTTGTATGGATCATTTTCGTTTCCTTGATGTTTGCGAAAATCTAAACATTCACTTCCGACGGAAGAGAAAATCTAATATATACATAAAGAAAAATGACATTTCAATTCGAAATGTCTCCAAAATATCAACTTACGAACAAAATGTTGAAAGTTACAGTTAAGGACATGCTTAAAATGATGAAAATGGGCTTGGATGACAAATTTTTAGATTTTTTTGTGATGGACGATAACGAATATGAGGATGTGATGGAAAATATTCGGGATATAAGCACAGAAGATAAATTATTTATGATTGAAAAATCAAAAACACTTTTTTTCACATACGAGGAACTTTTATTTGACACACTTTGCTATTCGTACGTCGCCACACAGCGACGTACTCAATCTGTTCGCCTCCGTAGGAGGCGAATCTACAAGAACCCCGAACATGAACATATTAACACTATATTCAAACACTGCAACGAAAAATATGTACAGGAATCTTTAAAATATTGTGATCCTGATGTTATTTTAAACTTTTATAAAGCAACTAAACGATGGGATTTGTGTAGGGATGCGGTTATGTGTTCAACGAGGCCAGACAACCCCGAACTACACAAAGTATTTAGAGACCATCTCGTCGTAGAAAAGGATTGTGACATGAAAGATGAAAGTGTTTTGTTTCCATATATCCGTTCAACTATAGATTCTTTAGTTTCGCTTCCTACTGAGGCGAACGGATTGAGTACGTCGCTTAAAGGCGACGTACGAATGGTTTCTTTGCCTGTATATGTTATATATAAAATTGTTAGTGAAACATACCACACACACAAATATTTCGAAGAGTGGCAGATCATATCCATGATACAAATGGCCAAAGGAGAAGATACAATATACATCAACCACCCAGAATACGAAGAATGTTTTGATTTTTCAGGATTGACATTGGAAGAACAAAGAAAAATTTGTGACACTTTGTTAAACAGGTTTAAATATTGGTCACAGCCATACCGTTATGACGCTGAGAAACGTAAACGGTACGCGATGGAAGTCTGTTGGATTTTATATACAACTCGAAAATTGTTGGATGAAAAAACCCTGAGAATGCTGTATAAAAAAATACAATTGCCACCATCATTACATAATTTAGAAAAACTATATATGAAAACGTTCGGAACTTGGATTGAAGGGAGTATTTTAAGTGCCTATAAAAATGATTTTTTGGATTGAAATCCCACCCACCAACAAGAAATGCAAACTCTACAAACAATCGAAAACGCCTTGATCGCCATGGAAAACAACGTCAGAATCTACGCCGTCCTTGGAATGCAAAACCTTTTGGAAATTGGAAAATTTATCATGACTAACATTTCGAATTTTGTATATATTGTTAGAGGTTATCCGCGAGCATTCTTTTCCTTGTATTTGGTCTTGTGTCTTATGACTTATTTGAGTTTGGTGTTTGTCAAGTGTATGTCAAAAAAGTGTGATGAGGATACAAAAAAACCAAGAAAAAGATTTATATATGAAAGTGAAACTAATGTGACAGAAATTATTCCAGAAGAAAAAGATTTCAACGAGGAGATAGAAGAAAATAGAACAAAAATCAGAAATGCCGTTCAGAAGTGTATGGATGAAAAAGAGAAAGTCAAAGATTGTGGTGAAGAGTTTGCGGATATGGTCGATGAAGATTTAGAAAAAATTAGAAAGAAAGTTAGACAGGCAGAAAAGGACAATGTGTTATACAATATCACAACGGATGAATACAACAAAGTCAGCACAGTAAAAAAGAATCCAAAAACTTACATTGCAGATTACGAAAAATGTATAGTGTATAAAATCACGAGCACAGACCGAACATGGCAAAAAAGCCAAAAGGACTATTTTGACTTTGTCCGAAAATTTATCTAATCACACACACAAAAACTCCGAATAAAACACAAGCCCTCTCTTTCTAAACGATTGAGAGGGCTTATTTTCATCGTCGATTCTGTACATCCAGAAAATGAATATTAAAATTAATATTTAGATATACACTTTTACAAATGGCTACAATAAAATTTAAAAACCTGATAAAACTGCTTAAAATTAAAGGAGACTTTGAACAAGTTAAATACTTAGTTTCTATAGGCACACATCCTAAAGAGGGAGATATTGGATTAGCATCTTTAAGTGGTCATTTGGAAACAGTTATGTATTTGGTTAGTTTAGGATGTGATCCTAAAGTCAGAGATAATTGTGCTATTCAATATGCATCACAAAACGGTCATTTAGAAATACTTAAATATCTAATTAGTTTAGGATGCGACCCAGAGGCAGATAATAATAGCGCAATTCAATATGCATATAAAGAAGGTCATTTAGATGTAGTTAAATATTTATTGGAACTGGGGTGTAATCATGAAGATGTTGATAATAAAATTAAATATAAAGCACTGCAAGAATACGTATATAAAAAACTATCTTGATTGATTTTATATTCTTTACGTATGTAGTATGTAAAGAAAATTGATTTTTCGAATTGAAATGCTCTCCTCTAACAACTTATCACAAGTAAAACAAACCCTCACAACAACCTATTACCTATACGACAAATAACCTATTACGAAAATGGCTACTATTACTATTGAAAACATTATGAAGATGGCCAAGGACGGTGTGGATACAAAAGTTTTTGATTATTTTGATTTTGAAGAATTGCGTATTGGAGATGTTTTCGAAGAATGTCAAATGAGTGATATTTTGTTGTTCCAAGAAAAAACAAAACAAAAATATATAAAAAATATTGATTTATTGGAAGTTGCATTAGGTTTTGGTTTAGAGGAGGAGATTGCTTTGAATGAGTTGTTGGCGCATTGTGATCCTGACGAGGTGAAAAAAATGTTAAAAAAAGATATAGATTGGGAATTGCTTGAAGTCTTTTACAACGAGACAGGAAGATGGGATTTGTGTCGGGATGCAATTATAAACCACCATCGTTCAGACACAAAGGAATTCAAAAAAACCTTTTTGAACGACCTCGTGACAGACAAAGATGCCAATCTGGATAAGGAGGATTTATATCCATACATTCGTGTGCTCCTCAAATCTTTGATTTCACTTCCTGTGTACGTTATATATAAAATTATCAGTGAAACATTCCATACACACAAATATTTCGAAGAGTGGGAGATTATATCCATGATACAGATGGCAAAGGGAGAAGATACAATATACACCAACCACCCAGAATACGAAGATTGCTTTGATTTTTCAGAGCTGACGTTGGCAGAGCAAAAAAGAATTTTTAATATTATATATACAAAATATAAATGGACAAGCGCAACACACGCTTACGAGGAAAAGCTAAAATATGCAATGGAAACATACTGGATTTTGAATATGTTTCCCGAATTAAAAACACTACCTGAAATCAAAAATAAAGCCAAACAAATAAAAAATAGGCTTACAAGATATTATGGGGTTTTGAATGCGTTTCCCGTGGACAATAGACATTATAGTGTAGATTTAGAAGAACTCGAAGAAACATATATGGATTTGTGTGACCAGTGGATAGTGGGTAATATTTATAAATCTATATCACATATACGAGAGGAAACGACAATTGAAAGAAAACTTGTGGCAGATTGGCTTGTCAATTAACACAAGTAAAGAAAAATGATTTTTCGGATTGATTTCCTCCCTCTCTAACAACTTACTACAAGTATGCAAAACGAAACCCAAACACGCAAACAAGAACCCGAGATCTCCAATGCCGAACTCTATGAAATAATTCAAAAATTAACTGAAAAAGTGCAAGAATTGACATTAACCGTTGAAATCCTCGAAGGCCGAATCGAAGACATTGAAATTCGTAACGATAATACTTTATACTGCTAACCTTCCAAAGCCCCTTTCCTCTATTTAGAGGAAAGGGGCTTTTTTTATTGACCCAAAAAGAAGCCTCAGGAACAAATTACGTACGTAAAGAAAAATGATTTTTCAGATTGATTTACTCCCCCTCTAACAACTTACAACAAGTACCCACAAAACTCTAATAAACCCACAAACGCTACAAACCTACGAAACGAAAAGTACCCTTACGAATACAAAATGTCTGACTATACCCAATTTATTGAAAGCCACAACGAGTCCGCAGTTGCCTTCCTTGACAAGCAATTTAACCAAGCGCTTACTTTTTTTGCTAAAAACCTTGCATCTCACAAATGGGAAGCACGCAAATATACTCAGGCAGAATTAAAACAAATTATGAAGGGAGAGGAGGTGGAGACAAAAACTAAAAAGAACAAAAAGACAAAGGACGAAGACGAAGATTCATCTGCTGACGACCAGCCAAAGTTTCCAAAGGGTATGACACCAGGCAAATGGAGCAAGGTTTGCGAAGCCCTCAAGGAGCGCGAAGAGGACCAATATGTGAATGTCAAGACAGGCAAGTGTGTGAAGAAAACAGCACGCAATGAGGACTACTATTTCCGAGGAAGTTTTTGTGCCCCAGAAGAACTCAAGCAAGTAGTATTGTGGTGCAACCGCAACGAACCCAACGAAGAGGACGACTTTGAGGAGGCACCAAAAAAGAAAGGAAAGGTAGTTGTTGAAGAGGATGAAGACGACGAGGAGGAGGAAGACGAAGAAGAGGTTGAAGAGGAAGACGAGGAAGACGAGATCCCAAAAAAGAAGGGTAAAAAGGTTGTCGAAGATGAAGACGAAGACGAAGATGAAGACGAGGATGAAGACGAAGATGAAAAACCAAAGAAAAAGGGCAAGCACGATCTTCCAGAAGGATGGGAGCAGAAAAAGTTGGACAATCTCCGCAAAAAGGCGAAAGAGGCAAAGGCAAACGGTAAGTGGGTAAATGCAGAGACGAATCGCGCAGTAGCCAAGACAGACAAGAACAAGAAGAAGTTTATCTTTACCAAGCACGGATTTTGTGTTGATCGAGCCAACGAGAAACTTCAAGACCAACTGGGAGAATTATTCTAAATGAAAAACAAAACAACAAACACTAACATCCTTTCTGACAGGTAAAAAGAAGTAAGCCCTCTCTATCATTATTGGTGGAGGGGGCTTACTTCACGTTAAATATTTATGCATAATCTAAATTCAGATATCTTTTATTTCCGTTCACTATAACATAATAACCTCCACGCGGTCCTTTGTGTATGGTTCTGAGTTTTCCAGCGTATTCTATCTTTGCATATTTCACACAATCCCATTTTGGAGGTTCGTCTCCTTTTTTAATGTCCTCAATCCATTTGTATAGACATGCACGTTTTTGCGCAGGATTCTTAAATGGCATTTATAAATGATAAATTATTTTAGTCTCGTTTTTGAAGGATAAATGGACAAATGTAAATATTTGGGATGCTATGAAAAACGTCATGGTGATTTGACAATGTGCGAAGAACACGATGAACTAATAAAAGCAGTTACGGAAGACATAGTTAATTTAAATTACACCGAAGAACAAATCGTCAAAGATCTTAAACGTCTAAGTAATGAAACAAAAGGATACATTACAAAATATTCTTTCAAAAGTGTAACACTGAATGCAAGATCGCCATGGGAAATGCTTGTAAAATTGTATGAAATGGGCGAACTCGACATTCCAGAACCAAAAGACATACTGGACAATTATATTCCTGACGCCAAAGACTTGAAAGAAATGGTTTTGATTTGCATATTAAAGAAAATTGCTTAGGAAGCATTGAAACAAAATAAATACACAAATAAATGTGGACATACTTAATTTCAGGAATTGTTGTGTTTACGATTATGGTATGGATTAATTACCTACCACATAAGTATCCTCAAAAACTAATATTACACTTGGATGACAAGTGTTTTCATATTCACCATTGGATTACTGGACTTTTTTTAATAGGATTTGCGTTTTTGTCAAGAAGGGCTTCTCCAACCGTATTCAAAGTAATTATCGGGGGTTTAATAGGGTTGGTTTTAGAAGATTTTCTGTTCCGAGACGAATTTCGAATAGTTGTGCCTTGTTAGAAAAATGACATTTCGAATCATTAATGAATTTAATGATTTAACTTTGATACAAAACGAAAAAACCGAAATTTGAGACCAAAAAATATACACATTATTAAACATGTCTGCATTTGATATTGCTATGGGATCCATTCTGGGTGAAGAACCAATTGGTGAAACCTCTGTCTCTGAAAAGAGAGTTCTTCGTACGAAGCCGAAGAGTGACGATGAACCTCTTCACAAAAAATCCTCCAAGCAACTCCAGAAAAAATACAACGAAATTTTTCAATTGTGGGATGAAATGCGAAATGCAAAGGGCAAAGAAAAAGCTGAACTCAAAAAGTCTTTTCGTGATTTGTATGATTCACTAACTGAAAAAGAAAAGCAACAGTATAAAAAATATAAACAAGAATTGGAAGTTTTGTCAAAAGACATACGTGTTGCTAAAGATCGTGCCGGCGCAAAGGTAAAAGTAAGCGGAAAGACTGTAGAAGCGTTCAAAGGTTTGGAGGAAATGAAAATGAAACAATTCAAAGCAGAACGCGAAATCATGTTTCAAACAGACATCCCAACAGAAAACAGCAAAATGGTCGAAGATGTCATGTCTGAACTCGACAAAGCATTGGCTTTTATTCCTGACAAAACTGTTACATTACGTTCGTCTTACAGTCCAAAGATGTTTAGCAATATCAAATTTGACATTCCAAGTGGTTACGTCACCGAACAAGAAAAGAAAAGACTCTCAAAAGAAGAACAAAAAACACTAATGATAAAGCGCGCATCTATGGAACCCTTTGAACGTGCTTTGAAAGATGGTGATGAAGTTGAGATTAGATTTGGAAGTCAGAAAAAGAACTATTTTGATTCGCAAGTGTCAAAGGACGAATTTTATTTGCTTCAAAAATGGACTGAGATTAACAAGATTGAACCTTATTTTGTCAAGACGACGTCGTTTAGTAAAAATGCTGAGCGTGTTTTCGAACCCCTATTAAATAAACAGGGAAGACCAGTCATTGGAAAGGATGGAAAACCGGTGATGCGTTCATACAATGAACATATTCGCATCATTGATGAGAATGGACAGAGAAGAATAGAAAAGAAACGCACGCTTGCAACTATGACATCAGTTAATTTGGGTGCGCGCATACAAGCATCACGAGAGTCAGGAATGGACAGAAGCGAGTTGGCAAAGTATGATTTGACATCAAAAGATTTTACTGTCAGACAAAAAACAAGATGGTCGTACAAATTGGCTGATCATGTATATTTGGATATGACAAAGGTAACTAATCCTCTAAACCGTGGAGATATTCGTTATGAGGTTGAGGTTGAATTTAATGATAAATATTATGAGAACCCACAGGCAAAGAAACCATTTGATAACGATGTGGTATATTGGATTCTTTTTATCCGTTCAAAAATGCAAAATGCCACAGCACAAACATTGATCGTTCCACAAAACCTTTCTGTTCTAATTCACAACTACAATTCCATCTTTGAAAGTATGCGTATGAAGGAATTGATGGAAAAGGGTTCAGAAATCGACAATTCAAAACTTTTTAACCCCTTTAAATTTTTCGGTCTTGAAAACAAACCACAACCATTCAGTTTCAAAAACGTATCGGCAGGATATGATTATCGCGTCACTCCAAAGTTGGATGGTATCCGAGTTAGAATTTTCATTGATAAGAATGGTATTTTTGAAGTGAACCCTAAAACTGGATATGCTTCCATGATTTACAAGGGCGAATGGGCAGAGGAGAATTTGGCTGGCACAATCATAGACGCTGAATACTATCGCGGTGAATATTATCCTTTCGACGTATTGGCATACAAGGGAGAAAACATCATTGATTTCCCTTTTGACCAGAGAATTGGAAAAATTGTAAAGGTAGAACAGGTAAAATCTTCAGAAAATGTTTGGGAAAGTCGTACGGTTGGTCTAAACCTTCCTAATTTTAACTACACTAAACCATTTTACGGAGCCCCATTTCAGAATGTTTATGAATCTATCAAATCCGCGTTGAGATGGATTAACGAACATGATAATCTCGGATTTGACGGTCTAATTCTCCAGAGAAACGACGAACCTTATTGGCAACCACCACCAAAGAAAACGACAACTATGAAATGGAAACCTCTGGATGAAATGACAGTAGATTTACTAACGATGGTGACATCCGACGGGCAAGTACAACTATACTCTGTTGATCCATCAGTTAAAGGAGGCGCTCACGAAGGATTAAAGGTTGAACATTTTACAGATTACATTCCAACAATCAAAGATCTTGGAATACCAGAGAATCTTGCGGAAGAAGGAGATTTCATTGCCGAGTATGGCTTTGTCGAAGAAGATCCATACATTGAATTTAGAAATGTTCGTGATGACAAAACAGTTCCGAATTTTCATAAAACAGTTTCATCGAACAAGAATTTGTTTTTCAGAAGCCCAGTGTCGGAAAAAGATATTGTTGGACAAACATTATTGACATGGAGAAAGTGGGCTTCGTCTATTAAACGTGATGTTGTGAATGGGCTGATTCCAAAAGATGCTCGTGTATTAGACATTGGTGTCGGACGTGGTGGCGGTGCTCTTTTTGACATTTCACGCAAGGCAGGAAAGGTTTATGGTGTTGATCCTGATGAAGATAACCTTAAGGAACTCAAGAGACGTTTGTCAGAAAGTTCGTTTACAGATGAACAAAGATCAAAAATCGTCACAGCGAAACTAAAAGGTCAAGATACAGAAGAAATTTTGAGTTTGTTGGGAAAAGATACTGTCGACGTTATCACCATGTTCTTTTCAATCTCCTTCTTTTTTGAAAGCGAGAAGGAACTCGACAAATTGATGGAAACTATCGATCAAACAGCACATAGAAATAAAGGATCTATTTTGATCATTCAATTGATGGACGGAGAGAGAATTAGCCAAGAATTGAAAAAGGCTGCTGAAGAAAAAGGAAAGTATGTTATTGGAAATGAGGTATACACAATCAAAACAAAATTTGGAAAAGACAAAAAGAAGCAACAAGAATTTCAAGAATCAGATGATGTTGTTGGAGTTCCCATCACCATCAAACTTCCGGAAGAGAAGGATGCGATCATTGGTGTTGGTGAGACGCGAGGAAAGCAAAGTGAATGGTTATCACCTGTTTCTGTCCTCAACGAAAAATTAGAAGATATCGGATTCAAAGTGACGTCTGACGATTTCATGGACAAGGGTTCTATACTTCCTTCGTCAAATGCAGAGTTTGCTCGTCTATATCGTTCTTTGGTGTATGTTCGAAAAGGTGGTGTTGGTCATTTGAAGAACGTTCCAAAAACATCATTTGTGGAACCAGTCGAAATATATCTTTCGCCTTTGCCAGAGAACGAGTCTGAAGATTTTAAACAGTGGAGTCGTATTGGTGTACGATCAGATTCGTCAGCATTTTTAGCATCATTACTTTATCACATCAGCAAAACGTATAGAAATTCTCTTGACGATCGCCGGATCAGAGATAGAAAGATACGCGAACTTCGATCTACACTTGTCGATTTAATTGATGAAGAAATGTTTTCGAAACTTGTTTCAGGAAATGTTAAACACAATATTACTTTTGATTTGTTACATTCTAAAGCGTACGACACGATGAAGAAAGGCAAGCAGGTTGATGCGGTTTACAATGTCAAGGAAGCGGAGAAAGCAGCATATGACGAATACATGAACAGGATCAAGTCTGGATATGTTGGATATGAATTGGCTGAGGCAGTTGGATGTCTTTGGGATATGCGTATAAACATTGTGGATGAAAGTGGAAATATCGCATATATAGGAAACGAAAATGGAAAGCGCAAGGAAATCTATATTCTAAAGATTGGAACAATTTCCTTTGAACCACTGATCTAAATTATAAATTCTTTTTACTAAAAAAAGAATTATGTATTATAAATGTCTTCTTATTCACACAAAAATTGTAGATTGACTAAATGCAGTTGTAAAAGATCTGCGTTTATACGAAGACCTTATGATTGCTGTTCGTCCATGACCATAGACAATTTAAGATGTACAGGAGAACCAAACGATGGAAGTCCTGGAGAACCAGGGTTGGTTGTGGAACAGTGGCAACAATTACCTTTGGGTGAAGGATCAACACTTATAAGCACAGCAAACCTTACTTTGTGTAATGATAAATTACGATTTTGGACAAATGGAAGTATGCTTCTGGATTTACAAGCGGGATCAGCAGATGTACGGTTAGAAACTAACAACATTATAGGAATTACTGGTGTTCCAACAGAACCACCTCCAGGTTTCGACGTTCCAGCCATATTCTACAATTATGAAGATGGATCAATGTACGTATGGGACACCAATGGATTATCATGGACTCCCGCTTCGTCAAACGCACAAGGTGTGACAGGTGTCGGTGTAACAGGTCCACAGGGAATACAGGGATTACCCGGTTCTCCAGGAGCGACTGGAGTGGATGGTATACAGGGTGCGACTGGAGTGGATGGTATACAGGGTGCAACCGGCGTGGATGGTATACATGGAGTGACTGGAGCGGATGGCTTGCAGGGGGTGACAGGCGCGGATGGCTTGCAGGGGGTGACAGGCGTGGATGGCTTGCAGGGGGCGACAGGCGTGGATGGAAAAGATGGTTTTGCGGGAAGCGAGTATAATATTTTAAGTGAGTTTGATGGGGATTACACTGAAGACACATCGGGCACTTGTACTGCATTGGTACGAAAATATAGTGATACATGGATAAGTGTTTGGGGTTCACCAACAGCATTAAATTATGCGAGAGCGATGGCATTATCTGGAAACGGAAACTTGGCATTGTGGTCAAGAGTTGTATTAGGTAATGCACGTTTGGAAGGGAAATTTATACAGTATTCTAAAACACCCAATTTAAAGCAGACGGATTTGGATAATAATTACAGTCTTCCATCCGAACCATATTCAATAAGAATATCAGAAAATGCATCAAGAGTTGTTGTCGGTATGCCTTTTGCGAGTGGTGGTTTGGGTGAAGTGCATGTTCTAAGTTATGTCTTTGGAGAGACCAATCTAACACATTTACATACATTTACAGGAACTGTTGCGAATGAGCAAATAGGAAACTGTGTGGCAATAAATTCTGATGGTACAAGAATAGCATTTTCTGGATATCGAAAAACCGTAAAGGTTTACAAATTTGATGGCGCGACATGGACGCAGGTTGGTTCAGATATAGGCACTACATTGACCGAACGTGTTGCTATCAATGGTGTAGGTGATGTTGTTGTGGTTGGATTTCCATCCGAGGGAAATGGAACTGTTCGTGTATATGCTTCCAATTTTTACACTGGTGCATGGACACAAACAGGAAGTAATTTAACAGGAGCGACTACGTCAGATGATTATGGTTATGATGTAGATATAACGAAATGCGGAACACGTTTTATTGTAGGAACATTACGAAACAGGGCTGATATAGTTGACAGAACATATACAACGAACACTGTAACACATACTTTTACAGGAACGACAAACAGTTTCGGCGAATCTGTGAGAATAAGTGCTGGTGGATCGCGTGTTATTATAGGTGAACAAACATTTGGAGGTGTGTCTTTTTTTGGGAGAGTACAAATTTACGAATATACAGATAGTTGGAACCTCATTCACGAAAGAATAGGCTTGGGGAATGACAGATTAGGAATAAGAGAGAATGTACCTTTTAATAGCACAGGAAATTTTTATGCTGTAGCGACTGACATTATAACAGATACCAGAACAATAAATGGTTATTATTCTGATGAGAAAATATACAGAAAACCATGTGGAGAAAGTGTTTCCACGTTAACGGACACGGATATTGCTTCAGCGAGTCATCAACAAGTATTGATGTGGGACGGAATAACAGGAAATAAGTGGGTAAACAGAGAGATTGAAGATGTGGTGGCGGGAGCAAGTGGTGTCTATTCAATTCAAATAGGCATTTCAAGCACAGTTTTAGCTGGAGGAGATGATGCTGTTGTTATTGGCAGAACCGCTTCAGGTGCTTACCGGGGGGTTTGTGTAGGTGCTGTGGCTAAAAATTCAAACAGTTATGGGACTTCAGTTGGTTGGAATACGGAGAGTGGAACAAAAGCGGTTTCAGTGGGCTCAAGTAGTAAAGCGCAGAATAATAGCGTTTGTGTTGGTAATTTAGCGGGTTCAGCATCAACAACAAACAATCTAACAGGAGTGGGATACGAAGCACTTAAAACAACAGCAAAGATACACGCTACAGCCATTGGCTACGGGGCAGGATTGTTAGACGCAGGTGAATCCTCATTTAGCGGAGGCCATCTGGCCAACGCATCAGGAACTCGTGCGATAGCCCTTGGATACGATACAGATGCCCTTGGCCAAGATTCTATTGCCATTGGTGGATCAGCAAGTAGATCAGCCAAAGCAGAAGGTGGTAGTTCAATAGCAATGTCTCAATTGGCTTGGGCACGAGGTAATGCTTCTATGGCTTTGCTGTACGATGCTCAGACATTCAATGATGATTGTATTGCGATTGGTAATTCGAGTAGAGCGGGTGTTACAGGAACGGCTACTAATTGTATTAGTATTGGTAAATCTGCTACTACAGCGGGAATTGATGCCATATCGATTGGCAATGGTGCTCAGAGTGTAGGAAATTACAGTGTTCGGGTTGGTTCAGGTGCTAAATCGCTAACACAAACCGTTTCTATTGGAAGAAACGCTGGTTCAAGCATCACCAGTTTTAGCGCAAGTGTGGGGGATAATGCAGGTAATAGTTGTGGTAGTTTCTCAACAAATATAGGTCCTAATTCTGGTTTAAGTTCAGGCACAAATTCAGTAAGTGTGGGTCACAATGCTGACGGATACGGCGCCAATTCCGTTTCAATAGGTAAAGATTCGGAAGCGGGTGCTACAGGCGCTATTGCGATCGGAAATTCGGCAATAGTGACAGTGTCAGATAGTATTACAATCGGAAACGGTAATAACACGGCAAACCCTAGTTCCGTTATGATAGGAATGGGTACAGTGCGAAACGGTTCGTCTCCAAGTTTAGTTGCAATTGGCACAGGAGCATCATCAGGAGGTGGCTGTGTTGCTATCGGATTATCGAGTTATGCCCACCCAGGACCAGCAGTAGCCGTGGGAAGTGGAGCCAGAGCAAATAATAACTCGGTGGCGATTGGGGGAAGTGCGGGTGCATCAACACAAAATAGTCTAACCGCAGTGGGTTACAACACTTTAAATACAACACCAAACAACTTTTCCACAGCAATCGGTTATAACGCAGGTAATGTAAGCGCTGGTCAATCGTCAGTAAGTGTGGGTCACAATGCTGACGGATACGGCGCCAATTCCGTTTCTATAGGTAAAGATTCTGAAGCGGGTAATACGGGTGCTATAGCGATTGGTGATAGTACAATAACACGAGGTGCCAATAGTTTGTCCATGTTGTACGATGCTCAGACATTCAATGATGATTGTATAGCGATTGGTAATTCGAGTCGGTCTGGTGCTACAGGAACAGGCACAGGATCTATAGCAATCGGGAAATCGGCTTCCAGTATTGGTCTGGGTAGAATTGCTATTGGCCAAGCCGAGGTTGATGGAGATTATGGTGTGGCTATTGGTGCACAATATACAACCGTCTCAGCCAAAGCAAGGACTAATGCGGTTGCTATTGGACGAGGTTCTAAAGCCACAAATTCAAGTGTTGTTCTGGGCTATAGGGCAGGAGCGAATTCCACAACGAGTGAACTTGTTGCGATTGGACAAGAAACACTTATAACAAATCCAAGCCAATACGCAACGGCTATTGGTCATCTGGCAGGTAGAGCCAACGCAGGCGAATCGTCAGTAAGTGTGGGTCACAATGCTGACGGATACGGCGCCAATTCCGTTTCTATAGGTAAAGATTCTGAAGCGGGTAATACGGGTGCGATAGCGATTGGCGATTTGGCTACGGCGACAGGTAATCGTGCGATAACATTGGGCGTTTCGTCTACAACGTCAGGTACCGATTCTATAACAATAGGTTCGTCATCAACATCCACACACAACGGAGGAATAAATTTGGGATACAATTGTACATCCAGCGCGGACAACGAACTCAAAATCCGTCTGGGTGATTCAAACACAACAGAAATAAGAACTAATCTTGTTTTGGATCCGGGACCAAGAACCGCATCAGGCAATTATCTAACCTTAGTCCATAATGGAACCACATATTATTTGCCATTGTATACATAAAAACATCATAAAAATCTTTATATATATAAAGATCATGCAAGAACAATTAGAAAATGCAAAGTTGGACATACAAAGCAAGATTGACGCACTTACACAAAACAAGACTGAAATGGAATCAGTTATGGCACTGATCCAAGCATCAGACTCTACACAGGAGGAAAAAGATTTTGCATCATCACAATATACAAGAGCATATGAGAAAAACGAAAAGATGTTGAGTAGATATGCCGTAGCATTAACAAGACTTGACGCACAAATACAAAGAATCAATGAACCAACTGTTATCGCTAAAATAGATAAAATCGCAAAATGGTTTGAAGACAACTCTGTTTCTGAAATGAATCGTGTTGATGCTAATTCTTTATATCAATCGGACGATGGCGAATTGGATCGAATTATTGCTATTGTAGACAACATGTTCCTCAACACCGAACAAAAAACAAAGTTGATCACAGGAAAACTTATCCTCGAATGAATTTCATATTATATAATATGAAATTAATGGTATTTCTTTTCCCATTTTACCAATATAGGTTCGAAAGTGGCATATGCTCCGTGATAAAATGCAGCCTGTCTCGATATAGCATATAAATCTTTTACTTCTTGAAAGGACATTCCTTTATATTTTATGAGGTATGCAGCCAAACATGTTGCTGATCGTGATATTCCTTGATTACAATGAACAAAAACAACCTTTCCATAAATGTCTCTATGTACATGAATCCATTCCGCGCCAAATTCCAACAATTTTTCCATAGAATCCATATCATCCTCTTCTCTCGAATCACCTAAAGAAATTCTCGCATATTCCACTCCACGAGAACTAAAATAATGAGGAACTTCTGGTGTACAATTTAAAACTGCTTGTATACCCTTGGCTTTGAAGAATTGTGAGGATGCTGCAGCCTGATCGCCTCCTAACCACAAATCAGGGTTTTTTAATATTAATGATGCTGATGTCGATCCCATTTATAAAGAAATAAATGATTTTTAAAGACATATGAAAACATAAATATCAAATGACGAAATTTCCAAAACTTTACAGAATCGGCGCCACAGGAAAAGAGTTGGTGTGGATGATTTGGGTTGAAGATGACACAATTTATGAATCCTATGGACAAGTCGGTGGAAAACTCGTTGACCCTGGATCAGGAAAACTGTGTAAAGCCACAAATGTTGGGCGTTCGAATGAACGGACACCAGAAGAACAAGCACTTTTTGAAGCAGAATCGAAATGGAAAAAGAAATTAGACAAGTATGAACCCAAATGTGAAAAAGGAATCAAAATGGCAAAAGAAGCAACAGATCATAAAAAGACACACGGATCTAACGCAAAAGGAGGAAAAGCACGTGTTAACAAAGATGTATATATCGTCGATAAGATTCCTTCATACCACAAAATTGGAATTATGAAGGGTCCTGAATATAAAGGAAAGCATGATATTTCTGAAGGAGGTTATGTACAACCAAAATATGATGGATATAGGTGTAAGGCGTCGTGTGTGGACGGAAAGGGGGTAATGACTTCGAGTAACGGAAACCAAATCGTGTTTCTTAAACATATAAAGGACGACATTGCTTCGGCAATAGAAACGTTTTGTCGTGAGACGGATTATAAAATAAAGGATATTTGTTTGGATGGTGAGGTTTATGTTCATGATCCTGTAGATGAGGATGGCAAACCGATTACTGATCGTTTCAATGGATGCGTGACAAAATGTTGTAACGTGCGCGCTTCAAAACCTCATCCTTATGAACCACAAATGAAATATTATGTATTTGACATTGATATCGACCTTCCACAAAACGAAAGAATCAAATTACTTAAAGAATTCTTCTCACACGTCAAAAATCGTTCATCTCTTGTGATGGCACCTTCATATTTTATTAAATCCGTAGAAAAGATGGAGAAATATATAGATTATTTTATTGATGAAGGATATGAAGGTCTTATTTTCCGTTACAAAAATGGCGAATATGTTCCTAAAAAGCAAATGGGGTTAAATGCGCCAGTTTTCAAATATAAAAGAATGCAAGATCACGAATTTGAGGTTATCGATGCTAAACCCGAAGTGGGAAAACGATCAGGGCGTGTTGTATGGATTTGTAAGACTGAAGATGGTGTTGAATTTAAAGCGTCACAACCAGGAGAAACGGAATATTGTCGCCAATTGTACAAGGATAGGAAAAAATATATTGGTAAGATGCTAACAGTTAAATTCCAAGATTTTTCCAAAGACGGCGCACCACGATTTCCAATCGCAAAGGCTTTTAGAGATAATGAATAATTTAAGCAAATCACCTATTGGGTGATTTGCAAATAGATTGAGTACGTCATCGAACAACGACGTAAGAATAATTTTCATATATAAATATATGAGATATACATGCAAAGGTTGTGAAAGAGATATGTTGGTTTTACACGGAAATGTCTTTCGAATGATGTCTGAAGGATATCGTCAGAGACACAAGAATAGAACGTCTAAAAAATTTTGGTTTATATGTCCGAGATGTTGTTATGGAAATATGATATCTGAAAAGGAGTTTCCTTTAGGGTTTGGGTTAAGAACTGTGTGTCGATTATATCCCATCAAAGGTGTAACCAAATTCCATCACGAATCGTGTACTATAAATTGATTTCCATATTTGACAAAAAATAATGAACAATATATTAAAGGATGCCTCCGAAATTCACGAAAGCCAAAATCAAACTTGCTACACAAGATGTTTATGCTGAGATGTTGAATACCAGAAATTTTTCTCAGATCATCAATGAAATGCTGATTGTCATTTTCGATCTTAATCCCGAAGACACAGATTTTTATGTATTTCCATATCTTGGAATGTTGAGGTTTGGGTATAGAACAACGAATCAACAGTTTAAGAAAATCCTGAGTGCAAAATTAAATAAAAAACTTTATTCTACATGGCTCAAACCAAACAAAAAGTATCGTTACAACATTGGATATTTGAGTATTCCTCACAGTTATGACGAAGAAGAACATGGTGATCATACATTGGATCAGATTCTGAATGAGGATGGATTGATTGGACATTATCTCGGATATGTGCTTGACAACAAAACGAAAACAGTTTGGTTGATGGATTCTCTTTCATCAAATCCTCTGGAAAGTGAAGTTGGGTTTGATCATTTTCTTTCTTATCTATATCCTGAATATACACAAAAATCATATTCAATCTGCTCTGGGTGTGGAGCATACGAACCTCTTATGGATGTTGTGATGGATGAACAAAACATATTTTGTCACACATGGACTTTATATTACATATATCTTGTGATGGTAGGACATAAGAATGGTATTGAAATTGATCGTGTTTTTGAATACCTTGCCAATGATTGTAAAACCGAAAAAGAGAATTTGATTCTTATTAAGAGTTTTGCTCGCTATCTATGGGATGAATATATTTTGGATGAGGGTGTAGACGAATTGCCTGAAGAATTTTCTTACATATACGTTCCAAAAACAAGAAAAATCGAATACATTGGAGATTTACATCAAAGATTTCACGAAACGGATGAAATAATATAATTTTATTTATAAATGAACACATCGTCTGGTAGCGATTCGTCACACGAGGAATGTAAGGATAAGCGCAAAGAAGATAAGGATAAGCGTAGAGAAGAGAGGGATAAACGTAGAGAAGAGAGGGATAAACGTAGAGAAGAGAGGGATAAACGTAGAGAAGAAAAATCGTCATGTGAGGAAAGTGAATAGATCGAAGTATGTACGAATAAATGATTTTCTATATCGTTAAAATTTCATGTTGTCAACATGAACTTATTCTTGTTACACAAAAATCTTAAAAAGTGTGCTCGTCAGCATTGTGACAAGCACGTTGTGAAAATGATATTGGAATTGGCACAACTTTTATCTACAGCGTGGTGGGTTTTGAACCCTGACTTGGCTGAACGTCATTATAAAAAGGGTCTTATATACAAGAAAACTCACATTAATCATCCTGTGGCTGTATGGACGAGAGAACATTTAAATAATTACGATGTTGTGGCAGAGTTGGCTTATGAACTCACTAAAGAATATACATACAGATATGGTAAAATTCATAAAACAACACCGAAAATAATGTTCATGATGAGATATCCTCCCAAGAATATAGAATATAGAAATATTAAAAAGTTGGGTGGATATTGGAATACAACACCACCAAAGCAATGTTTTGGAGATGGTAATGACTATTTAAAGAGAGAGGATGCTGTGGAAGGTTATAGAAATTATTACAATGTGTGTAAAAAACATTTACATTCATGGAAAAAACGATCTAAACCTGAATGGATTAATACTCGAGGGCTTGCCGTCTAGATTCCAATACTTCAATCAGTTCGTCATACATTTCTGTATCTCTAATGGATCTTGGGATTTCTTTTATACGGGGAGTTTCATGGATGTAAGGAATGTATGTGTGTTCTTCTTTGGACGGAACGTCCATAACAGAAAATATAAACATTCTTTCAATTTCGTATGTTTTTCCCCATATGTATCCGCTAATAGAATTAACTTTGTAAAGGGTGACAGACATATCTTCTGTTCTTTCTATGTACCATTCTATATCATCTGATATACAATTTTGATCCATTGTATCGACAATCTTGTAGTTTTCTACTCTTTTAAAGATTGTCAAATAGTTTTGTGCTTCTTTTACAAGGTTTGTGATGGCTTCGTTTCTGTGTTTGTATTGGGAGCCTCTTGATGAGACATCTCCATTTTTGAGATTATTGCTATATACAATGTACATCTTTATAAGAAAATAAATTTATTATATGAATTATTGTGATGCTTGCGTGATCATTTCTTCAGAAAGTGATCATCTTGTATTAAATTGTTTGTGTTGTGGATGTGAACTTGACGATCCACGTGAAGACTTTTTCACTATAAAATGTTCTTGTGGTGAATTCACTTTTGTGGAAATTGGTGATGTGAAGAAGAAAACTATAAATCATATGATTCAGCCGTCTGTGCGCTCCAAAATAGATGTTTATTATGGCAAATGTAAACATTGTGGGAAAGAAAACGAAATCACACCAAAATCATTTAGACAAATTTGTTACATAAATTTATATAAATGAATTATAAATGTACAGGTGCACGTTAAGAACTTATACAAAACCTACAAGAATGCCTTGCGCGTGTAGAAACACAAGAAGACCATCATCTTACAAATATACAAAACCATGTTGTGGCGATGAAAAACTTGATAGTAATCTGTTCTTCGAAAACATTCAAAATAGTCCAAATTCATTTATCACCACATGGAGAACAACTACTCCTAACGAAGAAATACAATTGCCTGTTGGAGGAGATGTAGACTTTTTTGTTTTGTGGGGAGATGGAACATTTAGTAAAATCACATCATCTGTGGATCCTGTTACCCACACGTATTCTGTTCCAGGAGATTATAATGTGTTTGTTTTTGGGTCTGTAGAACAGTGGGATACAGACTTGTTACCTCCTTCCTCCCCTTCTAATCAACCACGACAGAAATTAATTGGTGTTGTGCAATATGGAAAAGTTGGATTGAAAAAACTAAATTTCAAAGCAAACACAAATTTGCTTAACATTAGCGCTTTGGATACACCAGAGACATCTATAACAGATATGAGTGAAATGTTTGCATTTGTGCCAGCAAACCCAGATGTTTCTCAGTGGAACTCATCAAAAGTAACAAATATGAGTGGTATGTTTGGATTTACATCAATAAATCCAGACGTATCTAATTGGGATGTTTCAAGTGTAACGGATATGAGCAATATGTTTATTGTCAATTCTGAAGCAAATCCTGATGTATCTAAATGGGATGTTTCAAAAGTAACTAATATGAGTGGTATGTTTTCAGGGGCACTGTTAGCAAATCCTAATACAGCAAATTGGGTCACATCAAGTGTAACCGATATGAGTAATATGTTTTTCGGAGCACAAGTAGCAAATCCTAATACTGAAAATTGGGATGTTTCAAAAGTAACTAATATGAGTGGTATGTTTGCTTCGACCCCGGTAGCAAATCCTAATACGGCAAATTGGATCACGTCAAGTGTAACCGATATGAGTAATATGTTCAACTCGGCACAAGTAGCAAATCCCAACACCTTTAATTGGGATGTTTCAAGTGTAACTAATATGGGTAATATGTTTGCTTCGGCACAAGTTGCCAATCCTAACGTTTCGATTTGGAATACATCAAGTGTTGAAAATATGATTGGATTGTTTAGTGGAGCGACCAGTGCCACTCCCAACGTTTCTGCTTGGAATATGTCGAGTGTGACACAAATGGCGTTTATGTTTGCGGGGGCAACCTCGGCTAATCCTAATATTTCTTTGTGGACATTTTCTTCGTTACCTTCCATATATTCACCAACTGTACTGAACAACTTTATGTTAAATTCAGGCTTTGACCAAACAAATTATGAAAATGCTATAGTTATGTTTGATAACGAAACATCTATACCAGGTGTACAGTGGTTATCACCAACTGGTGTTGGCGGGTTAACTATAGCCGGAACTACTCCGGTAAGTAATACAGCACATACCAATTTAATTGGAAGAGTTCCACCGTGGAATATTGTACAATAAATGAATTATAAATTAAAGACAAACACCAATGACAAATGAGTCTATTATCTCGTGAGGCTTGTAAGCAGAAAACATTAAATGTTCTAAACGAAAAATCCAAACAACATTTGAGAACGATGATTTTTATGATCAACGAAGCAAGCGAAAAAGGTTATTTTTCCGTAGAATGTAAATATCAAGATTCCAATTTCAAATATATGTTGGACGAATTAAGACAAAAGGGATATACATGTAAAGTAGACGGTAAACTATATGACGGAGAATTTGTTGTAGGAAATAATATTGTAAAAATTTCGTGGGATTAATTTTTCTATAGAAAAATAAACACACAAATAAAATGACATTTCCATTGATGGATCTTTCCGAATATGAACAATTAGAATTTATAGAGAGATTGGACGATCGCGATCTCTTGTATTTTTGTAGCACATCCAAACAAATGAACGCACTGTGTAGAAAACGAGGATACTTGCGTAAACGTCTCGATGGATTGACCAAAGTCCTACTCCCCTATTATGTTTTGGATGACATACCAAGGATTGTTGGCGTTTTTAATGATATGCAAATCGTACACACAACACCTGTTTACAAACAATTTTTAATAGATCATCATAATGTTCCTATTGAAGGTGTGAAAATTGCTAATATCAACAAAACATACACGTTTGACGAATTTATGGAATTGCCTGATGGGGATATACAGAATGAAAAAACCGGTTATGATGGCTTTCTTTATGTTATAGATGTTGTTGAAGGTGGTGGAGTTGTTGATTATGTTCTTCCTGGAGCATACACATCAAAAAATACTGCGGAAGCAATCTTGGAAGACCAAGTTCAAAATCTCAAGATTGTATCACTCTCAAAAGTCCCAATAAATTACGCATGGGTTGAAGGAATGGTTAATGAAATTGACGATGACAAATACAAACTCGTCAAATCAATCACAATGGAAGACGATGAAAGAGAAGAATCTGACGAAAGAATTTATGCGTAAAATTGACCTTATCATTCATTATACTAATAATGAAAAAATGAACGAACTTAAATTGAGTCCTCGAAGAATATTATCAAAATTGTCTCCACGTACGAATAGCGCACCTTCATCATTGAGATCTTCTCCGTTGAGGGTGTCCCAAACAATTACACCATATTTGTGTCAGTATTATGGATGTGTGGATCCGAAAACACGAAAACCACACAAACTAAAAATAAATGGTGATTTGTTTTTGGGTATCAAATGTACATGTTGTCCCCATAAATTCTTTTGTAGTCCGATGTGTCATAGATCGCATATTGTTGATCCGTCGGAACCAAATTGTGAATTGTACCTATTTAAGGAATTTGATTCGCTGGATTCTGAATTGACATGGGATCACAATATGTACATTCATGATATCAAAGAATACGGCAAAGAAATTTCACGTGAAGATATTGAAAACGAAATTATTACAAAAATAAAAGAAATGGATCTTGATGAATTAAATAGCATCCACATGACAATAACTTCCCATAAAAGGCAATAGTAATGTTGGTAATGCTAAAATGAAAGATATTATTGTATAGTGAAAGGGTGTGAATGGATAAAACCATGCGAGACCGATGAACAATATAGTTTGTAAAATGGAAACATAGAAGGGTCTTGGCCAATCTTCAGCATGACCATATTTGGGGAAAAATGATACAAAGACGAGGAAAAGAATGATGCCTATGGCGATGTCATATGGCATACGATTTTTCAAAAGGTGTCTTGTATCTGTAAACTTGTCAAAATACCCCATTTATAAAATTGATATAAAAATTTATTAATGTTTATAAAGCAAAATGCTTCTGGACAACATTTTCGAATATATTGACAATACCTCATCGTTGGAAATCAAGGGTGATATTCCTGAAAATGATAGATGTATGATTATTATTTTGCTGGCCAGATATCATTTGTCAGGAAACTATCACTATAAAGAATATGTTTTGAGAAAAGGAAAGCACATGAAAAACGATGTTTATGTTGTATCAGAATCAGAAAAGGGAATAATGTTTAGAATTGATACAGACAACAAAGACGTCTATTGGAAAAACATTAAAAAACCAAGAGTGAATCTCATCAACAACGATTACACATTTTCAAACGACGAACATGCATTTTTTGCTGACAATGGTGTATATGAGGGAAAACCTGTAGACGATGAAGTAAGATTGTGGGATAGTTGGGGATTGTGGGTATCGCCTCGCGAAAAGACGCGTTCTGGTGAAATTGATAATGAAATCGATAATGATCTTGTGAAGAGAATGGAAGAAACTGATTTTGATCCGACAATAAGAACCGCGTACATTAATATTTATAAAAAGCATGGAGTCATAACGGAACCCATGAAAATGGCTTTAGGTATTTCGATATTTACGAAGAAGAACGAATTTCCTGAAATGATGTATTTTGACACACCAGAAAACGGGTGTGTCTATTCAGATCAGGGTCCGCGATCTACGATGGAAGATTCACATGTTTCCGTAAGAATATCCGAGGACATTTTTATGCATGGTGTGTTTGATGGACATGGTGGTGATCGTGTATCCAAACTTTTAACAACAAAGTTGCCAGAGAAAATGTATGAGGCATTGTCATATGTTGATCTCGACGATGAAGAAAAGGTTGTAAAAGCCATTAAATCGGCGTTTTTATCTGTGGACGATGATATATACCACGAATTTGATGGTGACGATGGTTCGACAGCAATCGTCGCATTGGTCATTAAAAATAAATTGTACATGATCAATCTTGGAGACAGCAGAGGAATTTTGGTCGATACAAGTGTAATTAATCAAATCCCTGTTGAAACAAAAGACCATAAACCAAAAAATGAAAGAAAGAGAATAGAAAAGGCTGGAGGATTTGTGATCAATGGTCGTGTTGATGGAATGCTTGCAGTTTCGCGAGCATTTGGAGACAATAGTCTAAAAGCCGTAGATGGCGAATATGCTGGAGAGAATGCCAAGGTTTCTCCCGTTCCTGACGTTTACACTTATGATCTTGAGATGGGCAAACCATATGTAATTGTTTTGGCTTGTGATGGTCTGTGGGATGTTATGGATACTAAAGAAGTAGCCAGCCATATACATTATGGAATGACATGTGAATGGTTGGTCAAAAAAGCATTATCTCTAAATTCTACAGATAATGTTACAGTAATGACGATCAACTTAAACTAATATCATATTATAAGGAAATATGATACCCGATGATATAAACACCTATAAAGTTATTGACCAATATGAATTTTATTATAACCACTACAAGGAAATGTATGGAAAAGTTGCTGTTTTGTATCAATCAGGAGCACATTTTAATGTTTTCGGGACGGATGAAATCGGCAATATTAAACATATTTGTAAAGACGCGAATATTGTAATGTCCTACACGAACAAGGACAAAGGAAGAAAAAACACAAAAGACAATGCAGCGATGGCGGGTTTTCCTATAAATTCAAAATCAAAGTATGTTGGAACACTATTAAAGTATGGATATACTGTTGTCATAATTGAACAAGATAAGGACAAGAACAAATGTGAAAACTCTGGTTTGGTGATGAGAAAGGTCACAGAAGTTTTCACTCCTGGAACCTACCCTGATGAATTTGAAGATGATGTCTATATTGTATATGTTTACATTGAAGGGTATAAAGATAAAGATTATCAGCCGATGACTGTTGGACTAACATCAATTGATATAAACACCGGAGATGTGGATTATTATGAAGTGTACAACAATCCAGATGATGAAGGATATGCGATTGATGAAATTTATAGATACATTGCTGCACATCAACCAAAGGAGGTTTTAGTGACAAAGGTCAACATAGATATAGAATTCACATTTGACTATAATGTTCGAGATATAAAAGAATTAAAAACCGAAAACTCCAGAATCAAATTTTTAGAAAAGATGTTTCCAAATCGTGGAATTACGGATGTCTTGGATTTCTTGGATCTTGAAATTCTAATGAACGCACGAACATCCCTGTCTTTGTTGTTGTATTATGTTTATGAACACAATAAAAGTTTATTGGATAACCTCAAAAAACCTTCTATATGGTTTTCAGATAAGTATTTGTTGTTGGCGAACAATGCTATTGAACAACTTGATGTCGTGAATAATCGCACATCCAAAAAAGATTCTATATTCAATCTCGTCAATCACACTTCAACAGTAATGGGAAAAAGATTGTTGAAAACACGCTTGACCAATCCTTTAAGAAATCCCAAAGAAATTGAAAAGAGATATGATATGGTCGAAAAATTCTCCGAATGGAAGAAATTTCGTGACATCCTCGAAGAGTTTCCTGACCTTTCACAAAAACACAGAGACCTCGAGAAAGGAACGATAAGTCCATTATCACTATCTTTTATAATCAACGCATACAAGAAATTCCTCATGTTGATGGATATGTGTCCACAAGGATACATTAAGAATGAAAAGGCTATAAGAACGTACATTAATATCACATTGAACACGTTCAACCTTGACGAATGTATAAAATACAAAAATTTAGATGAAGTGAAAACAAATATTTTTTCAAAAGGTCATTCAAAAAAATTAGACGATCTTGAAAATAATATTCAGAAATACCATGAAAAATTAAATTCTATGGCACAAGAATTAACAAACGAAATTAAGGGTCGGTATAAATATACCGTCGAGATTCTCAGAGATGACGAATTGGGATATTGTATGAAAATGACAAATGCAAAATTTGAACTTTTTTCAAAAAATCATGATTTGGTGGTTTTAAATTCCAGAATGAAATCTTATAAGTTGGTAGTAACAAAGCCATTTGAGAAAATTTCAAACCTTTTAATTGACACAGAAAATTTGTTGTTGGAAAAAACTAAAGATAGATATGTAAAATTTATAAAATATATGGAAAGTGAACATAGAAGTACCTACCGTTCAATTTGTAAATATGTAGCAGAAATTGATGTTTATCAAAGTTCAGGACATGTCGCAGAAAAATACAATTATAAAAGACCTACGATTACGGAGAACGATTATATTTCCGTAACCAATATGAGACATCCATTGATTGAGCAGACGTCTGACAATATTTTTGTTCCACACACATTTTCTCTTGGTAAAAATGATCAGGGTATGCTCATTTATGGATTTAATGCCAGTGGCAAATCAGCGTTGATGAAGGCTTTAGGAGCGAATGTTATTATGGCACAAGCGGGATTGTTTGTTCCAGCAGAAAAATTTCGTTATAAGCCTTATGATAATATTTTGACGCGTATTCTTTCTAATGATAATATTCGTAAAGGACAATCGTCGTTTGCTGTTGAAATGTATGAGTTGAATGGAATTATTTCACGTGCTACGAGTAGAAGTCTTGTGTTGGGTGACGAAGTTTGTAATACCACGGAAACGGTATCGGCTTTGTCGATTGTTGCCACAACCTTGGAATATTTGATTAACAAGGGAACACATTTTATTTTCGCATCACATCTTCATGAACTTGTAAATCTTGATGTGGTTAAGAAATTAAAAAATCTTGGAATATATCATATTCGTGTGGATGTTGATGGTAGGAAGTTGATATATAAAAGGACACTTGAGGAAGGTTCTGGTGATAGTTTGTACGGAATTGAGGTTGCTCGTGCTATGGGACTTCCAGAAGAATTTATCAAAAAAGCAAACAGTGTGAGAAGGAATATTATTAATGACGAGGCTTTAGGAAAACGATCGCGATACAATGCTAAATTATATCTTGACAAATGTGCCGTATGTGGAGAAAAGGCTGTTGATACACATCATATTAATGAACAGAGAAAAGCTGATTCGCGAGGATATATAGATCATTTTCATAAGAATAAACTTAGGAATATTGTAGGATTGTGTAAGAAATGTCATAAAATGGAACAGAAAGGAGATATTGTCATACACGGATATGATGAGACATCAGAAGGTTTTGTCCTAAACTATGAAATAAATGAAAATAAAACATGATTGTATATCATTATATAAAATGCGTTTAGCCATAGTCGGATCACGTAATTTCAACGATTGGGATAAATTCGTTGACTTTATCGATGAATGTTTAAAAGAATGGGGTGATGATATAGAATGTGTAGTATCTGGTGGAGCAAGTGGTGTAGATACGATGGCTAAGAAATGGGCAGGAAAGAATAAAAAGAAATTAGAGGAATTTTTACCTGAATGGAATATATATGGAAGGAGTGCAGGTCCTATTCGAAATTCAAAGATAATTGAAAGGTCTACTCATGTAATAGCGTTCCCTTCAAAGGGCGGTAAGGGTACACAGGATAGTATAAAGAAGGCGATGAAAGCAAACTTACATGTGAAAATATGTTGGGTTGATTAATACATGGCATTGTATATTTCTTCGTGTATGACTTGATACAAGTTTTGAATAATAGGAGGGGATTCTTCTCGTGACATGAGACCCATCATACCAAATAGTGCGAGTATTCTCCATTTTGGAATGGATGGGTCAGCAAGATCTTTTCCGTTAAAGTAAGTGAAAAAGTCTATGAAACCGTTATCTGTTAATCTTATGGTGTCTATTTGAAACGCTTGTGGTATAAGATTTAATGTATCTACGAGATCTTCTTTTCTGAATATATATAATTTAAAAAGTATGCTGTCTTGATATGTTTCTGCTCGATTTTCTTCTACCTTCTCATACCAATCATGATATGTTCTTACTTGTGACATACGTGTCAAAATATAATCAAAACTTTTGGAACCTGTGAAATAAGCATATTCATCATCTGAATAGACGTTATCAAAGTCGTTGTATGGCAGAGAGTGGGCAGTTTTAATAGGTTTAATTTTGATGTTAAAGATTCTTTTTTGTAATTCTGGTGACAATTTACATGACCTGTCAATCTTTTTGGAGATGGGCTGATCACAAAAAGACATTAATTCTTCATCGGGAAGTCTTTCCAAAAATTCGAGAATGTGATATTCGGGTAATGCTTCGAGATCCATTTTATACATGTTATTAAAATATGTATTTAAATTATTTATGCCAACGATTGACCAATCTTACCCTTCTTGGAAACACATCTTCCAGATGCTGGGTTTCTAACCTGACCGGCTTTGCATTTCTTTTCTGCGGACTTTGCCTTCTTTGGTGATTTGGCTTTCTTTGGTGATTTGGCTTTCTTTGGTGATTTGGCTTTCTTTGGTGATTTGGCCTTCTTTGGCGATTTGGCTTTCTTTGGCGATTTACCCAAAAGTGAAAGACCAATCTTACCCTTCTTGGAGACACATCGTCCAGATGCTGGGTTCAAAATCTCGCCTGCTTTACATTTCTTTTCTGCGGATTTCGCTTTCTTGGCTGGTGACTTGCCCTTCTTGGCTGGCGACTTGGCTTTCTTTGGCGATTTTGCCTTCTTTGGTGATTTGGCTTTCTTTGGCGATTTCGTTTTCTTTGGCGAACCAGCCTTCTTTGGTGATCTGGATGCTACAAACTGGGTTTTCTTAGTACCACATACATCACATTTTCCTTGCCACATATCTCTTCCGTTTTTGGATTTTGAGAATTTGCCTTTTCCCTCATTACCGGTTTTCTCTTTGCATTTAACACAATAGACTTTGTCCATTTTACATAATGTATAAATTTTATTTATTAAAATTTATAGTTAATGAATTTTAATGATATAAATGAGAAAGTCAATATACTTTATAACCTCATACGCGGGCAAACTATTACACCCTGAGACCTTCCATACAAGTTGTTATGGTTCAGAATTTGCATTGGTGGAAATTGCTTCTCGGCTCGGAAAGGAATATGATGTTACAGTCTTTTCCGAGACACCGCAAGGATATACAAAAGAGTTTATGAACATTACATGGAGATCTTCAAAAGATTATTCGAATGTCATTCAAAAAGTGCCCGATTATATTGTCATTAGTAGGTACATCAATGTCTTTTTAGATTATCACATTCCTGACAAATCAAAAGTTTATGTATGGCTTCACGATTTGGTTCCACATATGCATCATCATACAGGAAGAATTCCCATTGGATATATGGGATGTGTCATTCCACGGGTAACTAAATGGGTGCCTGTTGGAAATCAAATGACTTATGAAAAAACTTTGGGTGGTGGTGTATATCTTTCCAAGTACGGTATTGAAAAGCATATGTGCTATACCATTAAAAACGGAATAACCATTGAAGATGGATGGGATCCCTTGACATATAAAGGAAAAGTTAAAAATTCGTTCATATATTCATCTTGGGCAGAAAAGGGATTATGGAATCTCTTAAACAACTGGGATAAGGTGTTGAGTATTATGCCTGATGCGACATTAAATGTATATTATAGTCACAGTGAGGAAGAACAACAAAAATTCAAAACGTATAACTATAATTCCGTAACTTATCATGGAAGAGTAGAACAAAAAGATCTTTTTGAGGCTATGAAAAAGTCTGATTATTGGCTTTTTCCAAACGAATTTCCTGAAACGTGTTGTACTACAGCGATGGAAATGGGATACTATGGTGTGATTCAGATCACAAACAGCAAAGGTGCCCTCAAGGAAAATGTAGGAGGATGTTTGATTAAAAAGGAAGAATGTGATGACGCATTTTGGAGAACTGTATTTGACATTTTGGAAACATGTAAAGATGACGAACATTTGAAAGAAGTAATTAGAAAGAAACAGTTTAAATGGTGTAAAGAACAAACATGGGATAATCGCGCCAAACAATGGAAATCTCTATTCAACGATACTTAAAAATGATATTTATAATCACTACTACAGCCCAAAATTTAACAATGGATTTCTATTCACCAGATTCGCTTGTTAACATATTGGAATCGTTTCCATCATATTCTTTGGCTATCAAATTTTTATATTGTGTTCTTGGAAAAACATGTTATATGAAATTTGTCAATTCAAAAGCAGATTACCGTCTAAAATGCCATTTCAATCTTGTCTTGCCCAAATTTAGAACCGTATATGGAAAGGGGGATAGAATTGTCATATGTGGAAAATTCAATTCTGGAAGAACGGAATTAATGAAAAGTATAACATTTAACAGTACGTCTTTTGCTTGTAAGGATGATGGTTGGGAATTGGATATGAGTTACAATAGAAAGACGATGTATAATTTATGGGATACATATCTCGTGGATACATATGTACAAATTATTAAATTGTTTGGAGATGGATCATTTTTGGGTGGGGATATAGAAGACAATGAGATATGTATAATGAATTTGCCAATGTACAAATTCAAAACACCTTTGAAAATCTCAAATGAAATGTATGAAGATATGATAAAATTTCATTGTCGAAACTATACATTTCTTGTCCACGAAAAAGGAAAGTTTTATACATTAAATAAAAATGACTTTATCCACAATAAATGATATAGTTATCAACAACAATGAATATCATTGAAAATTTATTCTTTAGTAAAGGCGGTCGTGTAACAATTTGGAGGGTTGGCAATATAAAAATGAGGGCTCTTGTAAACGATGAAAACAAAATTATATCAAGCATTAATTATCATACATTGGAAAAAGGTCATCCAACATTATATGAGGTCGCATCGCGACCTCATCATCTATTCGGTTCACGCGTGTGCGTGAACACGAATTATCTGCTTTAACCCCGTGTAATTTAGTAACTACGAACAAAGGTGTATTTTTATTAGGCCTTGAAACAGATAATGTGTTTGATACACCAAGGGAAATTTAAAATTTCATATTACCAATATGAAATTATTTGTTCTTTAGTGTGACTTCTCTGTATTTGAGTCCGAGTATTTCATCTTTGTTTACAGAACCAGCATTGCGAAGGTTACACATTATGGCATCGCAATCGATTACGTTATCTTTTACGATTCTTCCTTCTCTTTCAACAAACACTTCCGTGGAAGGAAAGAATTGTTCTTGTAATTGTGATACCTTACCGCCATACTCGCCATAACTCTGGTCACCCAAGGATTTCCTTTCACTTTCTTCCTTTATGTCCATTACTGTATCAATTAGCATCAATATTAAAGCGCGGTTCATTTGGTGTTTGCTTATCTTTCTTCCTATTCTCAACGTATGCCTTCCTTGGCTTAGATCAATAATAATACCATCATCCTTGCTTGGACGAAATTCTGTTTTAGATAACTGTATGAGACCATCAAATTTCTCTTTATTCATTTTAACCATGTAATCTTGAACCTCTGAGATATTCATTTATAAGAACATATTATAATAAATGAAAGAAACTATTTGCTTTATCACATCATATGGCGGTTTAAATATTGATCCCCAAAATATGATCAACGGAAAGGATGGATGTTATGGTTCTGAATACGCACTTTACGAAATTGCCAAGCGTTTAGTGAATGATTATAATGTTTTTATAACTGTGATTAAGCCCAGCGATTATTTTTTGAGAACAGATGGAATCAATTGGATAGCAGAAGGTGATTATAACACATGGGTTCAGTATGCCAAGCCCAAACATATAATCGTTTTGAGATATATATCTCCGTTTATGAGGTATTATTTTCCAAAGGATGCTAAAATTTATTTGTGGTTACATGATATTTTGCCTTTGTTACATGATGAGAATTTCCCCATACAAAAACAATTCATATCATTATGTAATCGCTTTGTAGACAAATATATATCTGTTGGTAATCAGGTGATTAAGAATCATTATGTTCCTACATGGGGAATGGATGAATCAAAGTTTGTCACGATCAAGAATGGAATAACGTTGGAGAAAAATTGGGATGTGCTGTCTACAAAAAGAAAGAGTTTATCGTTTGTATTTTCTTCCAGCGCAGGAAAAGGTTTGTGGGTTTTGTTAGATTATTGGAAAGAGTTGATTAAGAAATTTCCGGAGGCAACATTGGATCTTTATTATGGATATCCACAACAAGATACAGAACGTTTGAACGAATATGTTGAATCGTATCCTTCTGTCAAATATCATGGAAAAGTCTCACAAAAAGAACTTTTCGAAAAATACAAGGAAACGGATTATTGGTTTTTTCCGTGTAAGGATGAAGAGACGTGCTCGACAACTTGTTTTGAAACAGCATATTATGGACCCATTCAGATAACAAACACAAAAGGACCACTTATAGAAAATGTCAGCGGTTTCAAATTTGTAGAGGGTCCTACATTTTGGGAAAATGTTTTGAGAACTTTGGAATCTTTGGAAGAAAACCCTTTCATCAAGGATTCTATAAGAAAGAAACAATACCAATTCGCTTTAGAAAATACATGGGATCATCGCGCATCGTCATGGAAAGAACTTTTAAGACAATCATAAATAATAAGATGAATATATGTATACTTGACAAAGAAAATAATATTAGGAACGTTACTATTGACCAATTGAAAACTATGCAAGAAATGGTTGCTGATGGTAAAGATATATACAAATACATAACTACATTACCGATATCTAAATCATTGGATCTGACAAACGATATCACACATAATGAAAATTATGTTTTAGATGAAAACGATGTAGATTTAGTTATGGTACAAACAGACTGTACAAGAGAAGTTGCTGTGTCAGCACTAAATAAAAATAAAGGAGACATTGTCAATGCCATCATGGACATTACATTGTGATGTACCATCATGGACATTACATTGTGATGTACCATCATGGACATTACATTGTGATGTACCGTCATGGTGTGAAAAATTTCATATTAACGTCAATATGAATACATAAATGACAACTATTGTGAGATCACCAAGAGGAAGGTGGGCGGTATTATCACCGGCGTATCCGTGGCCTATAAAAGATAGATTGAAAACATATCCTTCATTGTTAAATTATTTAGCGGATGATTGTTTTACAAAACCATCTGAACTTTTATCAGAGAGAATATCAGTTTCAAACGATCGTGTTGTGAATGGATTAAAATTGTTGCTTTATCACAATCCACAATTTAAAAATTATTTGCATTCATCGCCAAAAGATATTAGATATATAAATAGATATCATCCAGAACTTGAGGTATATTATACTTCTAATCTTATATCGGCGAGAGATGCGATATCAAAATATCGTGTGAAAGGTGATGAAGTCATAGAAAGACAGAAAGAGTTTGAGATGTTGGGTGCTACGATAAATGGTGACGAGGCAGTTTTTGATTACGATGCTAAGAAAGATGTGGAGAAGATAATTTATAGTGTTGATACAAAAGGTTGGAATGATGATATGATGTATATAGGAGATATGATTGAATCGTACATTTACATTAACAATGAAAATCCTCCATTCATAGAAGAAAAAGAAATATATAATCCTACTATATTTTATGTGGCAAAGAAAAAACATGGAGAGAATGTTGCTCGTCTTCTCACGAAAATAAATATGTCAGAATTCAAAGAAATTAATATGGAAACCCTTGAGGAATTATTGGTTAAAGTAAGAGATTTGAGTGGGTCAAAATACATGTATTACATATTTCCAAAGAGACTTCATTATTCCTTGAAAGAGGACATGACATTATCAGATGTTCGTAGAATGCTTAAATATCACGTTGAAAATGGCACATCACACGTACCCGAGATTATGGTTAGATTGAAACTATTTCAATTCTTGACTTGTGAAACAAAAAAGGATGAGATGAGAAAAATTATCATGGACGAATTTGAAAAACCGAGGGATGAAGAAAATATTACGATGACAAATACGTACGACCAAGAAACATTTTACGTAGATACACCTGAAGAATTAGAAGAATTAAACATTGACGATCACCAAGGACCTTATGTCGAAGAAATTATGGATACTCCACCAATAATCGACGAAGGATCATTGGAATCCGCCCATTCCGAAGAAACACCACCTCCACCCGACTATCCCCCACCACCCTTAGATGACGGTTATGTTCCAAAAATATCTGAAAGCGTGAAATCCATTTTCCAATCAGTAATGTCTCCACCTGTCGTTCCGCAAAAGGTTTCACAAATGGTTTCACAACCTGTTCCGCAAAAGGTTCTACAAAAGGTTCCACAACCCGTTTCACAACCTGTTCCGCAAATGGTTACGCCTCCTTCACCTCCAAGAATTGATTTCGATGAGAAGTTTAAATTGTTGGATAATTCCACATCAATAGGAAAGGTGATTGAGCCGGATGAGAATATTAGTCCATTTAATACAAGGATGATAGTATATGAAAACACTAAATACAAAGGAATAATATCGGCGTTATACAATTTAGCAATAAGAGATTTATTGAATACAGATAAAACATATTCGTCAACACCAACAGCATTAAGAAAAAAGTTATTACAGGAAGTAGAAGAGGATCAGGTTGTCGCATGGTGGAAGGAAAAGGGGTGGTTATATCTTGAAAAGATGGTGTCATCAGAACAGTATGTCGAAAAATTATATTCTCATCGTCACAAAGACAGCAAACCCTTAATTTTTCTTGCTTCTAAAAGAGCGATGACAAATGCTTTATTGGAACCTTATATAGGTGTTGTAAAATTAGGAAATGGTGATGATAAGGCAAATTCCGTGCCGTGGAAAGGAGGAAGGTTAAGAGGATATAATGTCATGGGTTCGTTGTTGTGATTAAATGATATTTTCTTTTTATAAAAAGGAAATTAGCAAATGATTGAAGACTGGAGAAATAATTTGCCGATGATTGGACGTATGGATACAAATAATGGATTGAAGCAATTTTTTGAAGAGGACAGATATTTTGATTTTAAATTTTTATGTAAAAGCAGAAAAATTCATGTAGATAGGGTGTGGTTAAAAGCGTTTTTGATTGATAGGTGTAGAAAAAACAGGTCAAAGGTAAAATATTTAGGTGTGTATAAAATGGTTTTTCAAATATAAAATTGAAAACCCATTTTATGATTGTTTCATGATTGATAAAATGAACAGATTTATTGTAACTGAGCATTGTATTATTCCAAAAGAATCTATCGTTTGTGTATCTGTAACACCTAAACATATGATGTTCGATACTAATCCTGTACTATATGCTATCGTTGCTCATTTATCAGAAGGGAAAACATTCCCACTATATATTGACATTCCTTATAGTCAAATTCCAGAAAAGATGAAAATTGTTGCTGAACAAATGGCAAATGATAATTGATTTTTCATATTTTAAATATGAAAACGACAACATCAAATGAGTAATGAATTGTATGATGCTTGTAGCAACGGAGATCTTGATCGGGTTAAAGCCCTAATCAGTATTGGGTGTGACACAAAGGCAGATAATTACTCTATTCATTTGGCATCACAAAATGGTCATTTAGAAGTAGTTAAATATCTAGTTAGTGTGGGATGTGATCTTAAAGCAGAAGACACTTATCCTATTCGTTTAGCATCTTTAAATGGACATTTGGAAGTAGTTAAATATCTTGTTAGTGTTGGGTGTGATATAAAGGCAGATAATTACTCTATTAATTTGGCATCGTCATGTGGTCATTTAGAAGTAGTTAAATATCTTGTTAACGCAGGGTGTGATCCTAAAACGCAGGGCGATTATTCTGTTCGGTGGGCATCACAAAATGGTCATTTAAAAGTGGTTAAATATCTTGTGAGTATAGGGTGTGATCCAAAAGAAAACGACAATTTGGCTATACGGTTGGCTTCTAAGTATGGTCATTTAGAAGTAGTTAAATATCTTGTGAGTATAGGGTGTGATCCTAAAACGGATGACACTTATGCTATACGGTTGGCTTCTAAGTATGGTCATTTAGATGTAATTAAATATTTATTAGAACAAGGATGTGATCACGAAGATGTTAGTAAAGAGATAAAATATGAAGGGCTTCATGATGTTAAACTTAGAATATTTACCTTCATGAATACGGTTCCAAATAAATATCTTAAAATGGAAATATTAAAGAGAATACTTCCATGTTTTAGCGAACATCAAATTATTAGTGTGCTTAATTGATTTTTCATATTTGAAAAATATGAAAATAGAATAACTAAAATGAATATTGATGAATTCAGTTATGTTTGCAGAAAAGGAGATCTTGATCGGGTTAAAGCTCTAATCAGTGTTGGGTGTGATCCTAAAGCACGAGACAATTGGACTATTCGATTGGCATCACAAAGTGGTCATTTAGAAGTAGTTAAATATTTAGTTAGTGTTGGCTGTGATCCTAAAGCGCAAGACAATTACGCTATTCAATTAGCGTCTGAAAATGGTCATTTGGAAGTAGTTAAATATCTTGTTAGTATTGGGTGTTATCCCAAAGCAAATTATGCTATTCAACTTGCGTCTGAAAATGGTCATTTGGATATAGTTAAACATCTTGTTAGTTTGGGATGTGATCCTAAAGCAGAAGACAATTATGCTATTCGATGGGCATCTCGGAAAGATCATTTAGAAGTAGTTAAATATTTATTTGAAATAGGGTGTGATCACAAAGAAGTTAGAAATAACATAAAATATGAAACCCTTCAAGATGTTAAACTTAGACTATTAACCTTCATGAATACGGTTCCAAATAAATATCTTAATATGGAAATATTAAAGAGAATACTTCCATGTTTTAACGGACATCAAATTATTAGTGTGCTTAAATGATTTTCATACTCAAAAATATGAAAATAGAATAACCAAAATGAGCATTGATGAATTATATGATGCTTGTAGAATAGGAGATCTTGATAAAGTTAAATATTTAGTTAATTTAGGATGTGTTCCAAATCCAGATGATAGTTACCCTATTGAATTAGCATCTGGATTCGGTCATTTAGAAGTAGTTGAATATTTTATAGAAGTGGGATGTGATCCAAAAGCATATAAAATTTGGCTATTCAATGGGCATCTTCTGAAGGTCATTTGGAAGTAGTTAAATACTTAGTTAGCGTTGGATGTGATCCTAAAGCGGAAGACAATGCCTCTATTAAATCGGCATCATTAAAAGGTCGGTTAGAAACAGTTAAATATTTACTTAGTGTTGGATGTGATCCTAAAGCGGAACACAATTGTGCTATTCGATGGGCATCAAGATACGGTAGTTTAAAAGTAATTAAATATTTATTAGAACAAGGATGTGATCACGAAGATGTCGATAAAAAACTAAAATATGAAGCCCTTCATGATGTTAAACATAGACTATTAACCTTCATGAATCCTGTTCCAAATAAATATCTTAATATGGAAATATTAAAGAGAATACTTCCATGTTTTAGCGAACATCAAATTATTGGTGTGTTACATGACAATTCATAATCTGTTCATATTTTCAAATATGAAAAATTTATTCTTTTCCTGTCAATGCCTTCCAAAATTCGGAAAACGATTGAACTTCATATCGATTCCAACGTGAATCACTATATGGCTGTACGTTAAAGGGTGTTCCTGTAACACCTGAATTTCTTTGGAATGGTTTGACACCTTTGATCCAATATCCTCGCGAACACGCCGTTCCCAATGTAACAGAACCGGAAGATTCTCTAATTGGATAGTATGCGGTTGGTTGATCTCCTGAACATCCCAATCCCTTTATCTGAGCGTCAGAAATATAGCCTGCAGCATCAACATACAAACCATCATTGAATGCTTGCTTGATATCGTCCATTGTTGCTACAGTACCACCGTATAGAGTCGCCAATTTGCTTGATGTTTCGGTATCAAAAGACAAAAGTCCCATTTTTTCAAGTTCGGAATATGGAACGGAAACCAAAAACACTTGGGGTTTTCTCAATCGATAAAACACATACCATCCCAAAAGACCTCCCACGGTCAATATGATCACGGCTAAAACTATTAATGTTATTGTGAGTGCTAAAGACATTTTATTACATACAACATAAATATTTTTAATTAATGGTCTCGAACAAAACAATCAGCACTTAATGTTGATTTTGGCATCTCTTGTGGTGGGACATACTCGTGATTCAATACGGCTATAACTTGATTATCCTTACAAAATAGTGGAGCATAAGAACACACTTCCGTTAAATCATAACCAACCGGCTCCATTATATCACCACATGTATCTCTTATATTGACCTTTATAGGAGAACCAAACCATCCTTCATATGTTACTGACACTACTGATTTTGATTTGTATTGATAAAAAGCAATATCTCCATTTTCTTTATAGACAGTACGATCATAATACGCAACCCACGTATTGTCAAGGCTACTAAAATTAGAATTTTTACATTTAGGATGATCAGGCGGAAGACCTATTCCTGTAACACCCGTACATCCCAACTCGCCATTACAGTCTTGAACTAACGCCAATCCAGTCACGCCACCAACTCCTGGTTGGTAAAATGACACATATTGAAATGTTTTAACACAATTACATCTTGTTTGGTCTATTATTTGCTGGCACAAAGAATTGTTACACTTTATCTTAGTCATATATCCCTTGTCTATATTTGAAGGGACACCGTCAAACTCTAAAAATACAACGGGTTCGGGATCAGGCATAATTGAAGCTGGAATCGTTAAACTATCCAATTTCACTTCATATCCACCCTTGTCGCGATTATTTCTTCCGGCAAGTGCAGAAAATGAATGTGGAAGTTTCTTCATTCTCCATTTTGAGGTATCTCTCGAAGGTACTGTAAATTGAAACGGATTTGGTTCGCACTGTTCACAAGTTTGTTCATCATATCTCACCAAACTATTTATTACCACTGTAGTTGACATATTTATAACATGAAACTTTTTATAATATAGAAAAGTGATATTATAATTTTAACGGGTACAACTATATAAATATTAATGATTATTGATAGTCTGCGCGATAAAGCGGTTGATTTAATTTTAAGTTCCGAAAATGTTAAAGAAGCAATGGGTTCATTGTGGGTGATTCCTGAATTCGTTCCACAACTAATCAGAGAACGTCAAAAAACAGCAAAAAACCTCGAAGATAAACTATTGTTTAGTTTTAATCGTAAAATTCTAATTGATATTTGGGGATGCCCAGATATTTATATCGATGAAATCGCTGATGATTCTGATATTAATGATTTGTTAGACAAAATCATCTACAGAAGGAAATTTGACATTTTGAATACACCATTGCCCATTCTCGAACTAATCGATCAAAGAGACCATGAAATTTGCGATACCAAAAAATACAAATCACATTTCAATTCCAAATTTTCACTGGGTTTCATTAATGAAACCCCACAAGTTCGTATCTTGGAAGGCACGCAAGAAAATTGTTGGAGGGTACCTACACACGACTTACATGAACCAATCTCCAGATGTGACTGTGGATCAAAACATTATGATAACAAATGTGCGTGTGATTATGTTGATGGATGTATTTGTATGGATAGTGACTGTACATGTTATGAAGAGTGTGATGATTGTCACACACGATACACAGGTTTAAACTGTCCAAACTGTAATTACAGTTTTAATAGCCACCCAGCATTTAGACGTTTCTAATTATACGTCGTCATATAATATGACGTACCGTTTCTAATTATACGTCGTCATATTATATGACGTACCGTTTCTAATTATACGTCGTCATATTATATGACGTACGGTTTTAATTCTTTATGCGCATAAAGAATCTATATTTCAAGAAATTTTTTCATAAAGGTCTCCATTTTTAGAAATTCTTTATCTTTTGTTTTCAAATATCTGTACGCTTCGAGGATTTTTCTATCGTCGTTTATCAGAGATGTTGCTTCTTCAAGTGTATTGTAATATAAAGGGTAATCTTCTCCAAGATATTCCACAATAGCAGGCAACCTATTTATAACAATAGGCGTATTCCTTACTATACACTCAATCAATGTATTACAAGCAGACACATCTATCAAGTCCAAAAACACTATGTTATTCGTAAGAAGGTCATCATATTCTTCGTCACTCAATGTTTCTATAACTTCTACTTTTGTAACTTCTTCCTTGATATGATCTATCATACCAACAATAAATTTATTACCTTTTTGTCTACCCTCACGACATATACCCATTCCATCATATAATTCCACATTATATGCTTTCTGAAGATCGTTTAGAAAATTATATGGAGGGAAATAGTTTTCCATGTTTTTACCCTTCAAAATGCATTTTTTAACGTTTATTGGTGATGGAAGAGCATATATGCTATAACAATTTCGTAACCACGCACCAACATGTATCACTTTCTTATTGACATTCTCCTTCCACAGTTTATATTTCCACAACTTTGTAGGAAATTCCGTGGGGTGATACAAAACATGAATTGGTACATGAATTTTCGTTTGAAGCCAATTTTTTAAATTTTGTGAGAGAACCACAATCCCTTCACACTTTTTAAGGCTTTTCTTAAAGACGTCTGATTCTACTATGGCTTTGATATTGTTTGCGCTATACGATTCATTTTGTGTATGGTGAAACACACCCATCCATCTTTTCCTGAACGGAAGAATACCGCATCTCTCATAAAATTCTCCTTCCCATCCAAACGTTTTATCCAAATAAGGATCAAAAATAACACCATCCGGATTCGTATAATCATTCAAAACACCAACAACATATTGCCATCCACTTCGGTGTAACCCCTTTAGAATATTTGGGTCAAAATATTTAAAATTGTATATTCTTTGATCCATAGGTATTTTTGAATCCCAATTATCAAATGGTTTTGTTACCCCACCGAGAATCCACTTGATTGATTCTTTCAATGAAAAGTCTTCTTTTGCTAAATTTTGTCTCAGTCCCCATGTAAAAACGTCATCTGTTTTTCTTGTTATAGCGAATGTGATAGCTTTTGATACAAAATCCAAATCATCACTATTCATTTGTGAAAAATTTGTATTATCACCAATATATTTATGTATAGAATGTAATGTGTGTCTATACAATTTTGATCCATAACGAGGTTTATAGAACATAAGATTATTGATTCCATTTTCCATGGCATTCAATTCTTTATCTACATTCTTGTACGATGTGTTTTTCACACTCAGAGAATTGAATCTTCTTAACACAGCCTGAGGATTAAAACTTATAGGTTTTAGAGTATCGTGATCAACGAGCATTTCTACTCCACGGTGTAATAAACCTTCTGCTTCCAACAAATCCTTTACTTTATTTGTGGAATACAATGATACAAACGGGACTCCTGTCATTAAACATAACACATGTGCGTGAAATCTTGTACACACTGCAGCATGCAAATTTGAAAATACGTTCAACACATTTTCTGGTTTTATTTCCTGTGTTTCTATTGTCACATTATTGTACAATACATGCTTGTATATTTCTTTATTTATTCTATTGTCATCTTCTTTGAGACTATTGCTTGTATTCATAGCGTATAAAATCACATGATAAGCCTTGTTACCACAGCCTTTTCCGCTGATACACGCAATTCCATTAACTATATCAGCCAATTTTTGAATCAAAGGGCTGTCAAGAGAACATATAGAACTCGCAAAGAAAATCCCAACACGGTTTGACGTTTTCTTTTGTGGAATTGGTTTCATAAGTCTGACAAGGTCAGGACAATAAAATGATCGTCCGGGCATTATTTCTTGTAATTTAGGATATATGGATTTTGTTCTTGTGACGATTACATCAAAAACGTCTAAATATTCTGAAGTTATAAGTTGTGGATAAGGAAATCCCACGCCTATAGCATATATGGGGCATCTCAACCCTTCCACAAGTTTGCTTATTTTTTCCATAAAATAATTGTTGATGATGTCACCACCTCCGACAATCACGATGTCTGTATCAGACGAAATTCTTTTTACGTCATCAGGATTTATATACAAAATTTTAGCATGTGGATATCGTGCTTCGAAAAATTTATCAAACATGTGTTGAAATAGGTCATCTCCAAGATTTTTACGATTGTAATAACCAAGTATGACTATATTCATTTATTGTTGTAAAAATGATAAATTTTCTAATATTTTTATTTTTGACAAATGTCACGATATATTACAATTCTCGGAAGAGGATCGAGAAAGGATTCTCTAATTAACTATTTAGATAAAAACATGTGGAAACGAAATGGCGTGTGGTATGAAAATCCAACTTTAGGACTACGACTCTCTGAAAAAATCTCACATGAAACACAATTGGGTATGGTCTTTTTTGATATGCCCACAGATTGCGAAAAACATGTAAGAGAACTTAAATCGCTAAATATTCCATGGGTTCGCGTGTGGCCTGATCACATTACTAAACACTCTGATTTTAGTGGTCGTGTAAGGAAAAACATATATTTACCACATGATCCTGATTGGCCAAGTGTCTTGACGCAAGTTAAATAGATTCATCTTTATAAGATGAATCTCGAAGAAGTATACTTGAATCAATCTCCGAATGAAAAGGGATGGTATTTAATTATTAACGACAGTGATAAAATCATTCCTATTAATGTGTATGAAACTACAGAAGAACATCTTGTTGTTACTACGTTGGATGGTGTAGATTGTGTTATAAACAAGAAAAATTGGAAGATGTATCAAATAAACAACGACAAAATGACATACATGTATTCGTTGCTTCAAATCAAACCGTTAAAAGAATGTATTGCGTCAAATGTTGTTGTGGATATGGCACACCGTATGGAACTTACAGGAAAAGATATAGCCTTGGAGGTGGATGGTATTATTACACCATACAAAGTCATTTCATGTTTTCATCATATACATAGTTGGACAATTTTCAACGTTGAGGGAATAGAAAATAGAACACAAAAACAAATTATGGTCACTGGAAGGGATAATATAAAAATATCAGAAAAAGGTGAATGGAAAGAATGCAAAATTAAAAAATAATTGATTTCAAATACAAAATATGAAATACCTATCATATATGGATTATAAGGAATTAAAGAAAGCGTGTAAATATGGCGATATTCATGAAGTTAAACGCCTAATTAAATTGGGGTGTGACCCGAAGACCGAAGACAATTGGGCCATGTGTTTAGCGTCAGGAAATGGTCATTTAGAAATAGTTAAATATCTTGTGAGTATTGGGGTTGATCCAACATCAAACGATAATCGGGCTATTCAATGGGCATCTCAATATGGTTGTTTAGAGGTAGTTAAATATTTAGTTGAACAAGGATGTGATCCGACATCAAGAGATAATTTGGCCATTCGTTGGGCATCTGGATTCGGTCAATTAGAAGTAGTTAAATATTTATTTAGTGTGGGGTGTGATCCTAAAGCAAGTAATAATCATGCTATTCGATGTGCGTCTCATAATGGCTATTTAGAAGTAGTTAAATATCTTGTGAGTGTGGGGTGTGATCAACGGGTGCTTGATGATAGACCTATTCAATATGCATCTCAAAATGGATATTTAGAATTAGTTAAATATCTTGTTAGTGTTGGGTGTGATCCACATGCAGAAGATAATAGGGCAATTATTTATGCTTATCATAATGGTCATTTAGATGTAGTTAAATATCTATTACAATATGGGTGTGATCATAAAATGGTTGACGATAATAAAATAAAATACGGTGTATTACAAGATGTCAAAATCCGACTATTAACCTTTATGCATGGTTTATTCGTGTGTCGTGATCACGACACACTCAATCGATTTTGTGACGTGCCTAAAGGCACGTCACACAAATTATCATCATATAATTATACCAAAATGAAAATATTGAAAATGATGTTTCCTGGTTTCACACAACATCAAATTATTCGTGTCTTACCAAATGGAAAGACAAATTGATTTTCATATTTCAAATATGAAAAGTTTATCAAATGGATTACGTCAGTCTTGTTAATCTGTGGTGTCAAAAGAACAAAAAGCAACTTCCAAATTATGTATTTAAGAAGGATGGAGATTTATGGGAATCGATGTTGATTTCACCATGGGTTGAGGAATATATGTCTGAAAATTTTGTTCAAAGTGGAAAATTTAAAAATCAAAAACTTGCAAAGCAGAATGCTGCAGAAATTCTTTATTCCGTGATCAGAAAAGCGGATTCTTTGCATATATCCCCTGACGAAATTACAATTCTCTTGATTGATGGCGATCAACGTGGTGATGTCATTAATTGGTTGTTGTCAGAAAACATCACATGGGACGATAAATTACATATAAACGTTTATGCATCTCCGCTCTCTTCCGTCAAAGAAACTAACCAATTTCGTGTAAAATTCGCAAAATCGTCAAACAAAGACTCGGCAGACGCATTGATGCTAATGGATATCGGTAAAATGTTATTTCTCCATCAACGAATTCAACGAAAAGTCATTATCGTTTCAACAGATCACATTCTCGAACAGGCTGCAAAGGATAACGATCTTTTACACGCTAAGGATCTGGACTCTCTGAAGTCACTTCTTACATCATGAATAATCTTCACGAAGACTCATCATGAATAATCTTCATGTCGTCGCCATGAATAAATTCCGGCCCTCTTTTTCCTGACGTTTTCCACGCACTCGTAAATAACCAAAACGGATTCCATTTTGTCAAAAATGCAACTATCAAAGCATAATATCCCGCTCTTTCCCATTTTAGGATGTCAATCATAATATCATCAGCCTCGTGACGTGTACAAGGTTTGTCTCCGATTTTGTGTGTGGAATATAAATAATCATGAAATAACCATCCATGACCAAAATCAGGACCTCCTGACGAACCATCACACAAAAACCCTTTTGGTATTTTTATCTGTATATCATGAGTTGTCCATATATATTCTCCTTCGGTAACCCATTTATATCTTGTATTACTTGTTATCAAGGCCAAATCATATTCTGTAAGCCTTCTTAATGATGATGCTATTAACTGCACATCGCCTGATGTACTCAATCCGTTCGAGTTTGTATGCGAACTTAAATTGATAGACATTTTATAATCACATATAAAATGTATGCTGTTATTTCTCATAGTGGTCATGAATTAATGACCGTAAAAGGTAACGACATTCCTCATCTAAACGAATTTGACGTAAAGTTATACCAAAAGGAAAAATATCCATGGATAGCAAACATCGAAAAGGAAACAATAAATAATAATTATTTTAGAAAAGTTGTGAGTACCGGCCCCAATCTTCAAGTTGTCTATATGTCCATCGATACGGAGATAGGGGAAGAAATACATGATGATACAGATCAATTCATACGTGTTGAAAGTGGAGAGGGGAAAGCTATAATTGATGATGTGGAATATGATATAACCGATGGGTGGGCATTTCACATTCATCAAGGAACCAAACATAATGTCATAAACACAGGTGAAGAACCTTTAAAATTGTATACTATATACTCTCCTCCTCACCATGAAAAAGGGTTGGTGGAAAAATAGAATGAGTAAGTCCTGAATGGCGACTTACATAATACATTATTGCTCAATATAATGTATAAATGAAGGCTGATATTTGCTTATGTTTGATCGTTAAGAACGAAAGTCATATCATTCATCAAACGTTTGATGGGATTTTTAGATGTGTGGATGATGGCGGTGTTAAATTAACCTATTGGGTCATATGTGATACGGGGTCTACCGATGGAACACAACAATTAATCCTCGATTATTTCAAAGAAAAGGGTATACCAGGAGAATTATTACAACATGAATGGGTTGATTTCGGTCACAATCGCACATTAGCGTTTCAAGCATGTGAAAACGGAAATGCTAAAAAATATGCCACATATATGTGGGTTATTGATGCCGACGATGTTCCAAGAGGTAAATTTGTCATTCCAAGTAAATTGTTCAAAGACAAATACAATCTCAAATATCGTTCGGGAACTATGGCTTATGTGCGTCCACAACTTTTCAAGATAGGGTTGGGATGGGAATATCTTGGCGCACTTCACGAATTTGCCGAACCTACATTAAAAGACAACCCTACCGTAGAAGAAATTGATGGTGATTATTACATTGATTCCCGTCGTCTTGGCGATCGTTCTTTGAATCCTTTAAAGTATTACAAGGATGGATTGATTCTTGTTAAAGAACACTATAAAGCAATTAATCGTGTACATGAATTAAGTGGTGTAGACAAACTGAACGAACTTTATAAACGCTATGCTGAAATCAGTGGTGAAAAAATATTAGATGATTTGAAAAAACGTTTGGATGAAGTAGACGGTACACGAAAATTAAAACAACTTGAAAATCTTCTCATTAGTGCTGATACAGACACGCTTATTTCAAATTGTAATGATCAAATCAAATCCATTCGAGAAAGAATCTCCAAACATGAAGAATTTGTGAAAAGTCAAGAAAAAAGATTAGAATCTTTAAAATCGCAAATGGAAGAAATAAATGGAAAGGCAGAGTTAAAAAAACTTATCTCTGAATACGTGGAAATGAAAAAGAATGGAAACCGTGTAGATGTCATTCAGAAAAAAATAGACAAACAAAAAGAGATTGTCAAATCACACGAAGACAGAATTAAAGAAATCAAGAGAAAAATGGATATCCCTTCACCAAAACAAAAATCTTTAATTTCCTTGTACAACAAACTCGCACGACCCGATTTGTTAAACGAGATTGAGAAATGTGAAGGAAAAGATAAAAGTAAAATGTTGTCGTTGGAATTGGAAAAAGCATTGTCTACATTAAAATATCATGAAAACAATCGTGGTATGTACAATTTAAACGAAATTAGAAAAGACTTGGAAGATCACAAAAAATATATGGAAAGCAAAGAGAGAGAAGATACGGTCAAACATTATGAAAAGTTGATACAAGAACACATAGAGGAATATAAAAATGCAAACACAGAAAACATTTTGACAGAGATCAAAAATTTAAAAACGATCATCAAATCTCCAATGAATAAGAGACAACTTAGAAACTCAAGATATCTCGCAAATAGATGTGCGTTTTACGCTGGACAAAGTTTCAGAGATTATGGTGATACAGAATATTCACGTATATGGTATAAGAAAAGAGGTGAGAATCCTTTAAGAGTTAATGACGAGGAGGCCTATCAGGCACTTATGGAAGTGGCAATTATAGATATGAACGATGGAGCGTCAGCAGAAAAAGTTGAGGAAATGTTTATGCGCTCTTTTGAAATGTATCCTTTTGTGGCGGAACCGTTTTACAAGATGGCTGTACATTTCAATCTCAAGGAGGATTATGAACGCGCATATAAATGGGGAAAGAAGGCTTGGGAAATTCCTTTTCCCGTAAAAGCACAATTATTTGTACAAAAAGATATATATGAATATCGTGCAGCAAAGGAATATGGGTATGCTGCAAACAAGTTGGGAAAATACGACGAGTCTTATGATGCGATAGAGACTTCTTTAGTTGACAGAAATGTTCCTGTAAACGAAATTAGATATTTGGAAAACATAAGGAATATGAATCATCAGGGAAATAAATTGGTGGATATGTGTTGTGAATATCGTGAGGATATTGTAAGAACGATATCGCCTAAAAAATCTAAAAATGTTACATTTGTGATGTCATATCAAGATGAAAAGTCTTTGAAATGTTTAAATTCGTTTTTGAAATGCTGTAAGGATGTACAGCAAATAGATCGTTGGGTTTTGTATGGTAATGTGGATAACCCTGATCTTGGAAAATATCCTTTTGTCGAGTATGTAAAGGTGAGAGATGATGGTGTAGATGTGTTGTCGTTGTCAAAGACTGAATATACTATTTATATGGATGGTATATGGACATTTGTATATGGAACAGAATATATATTACCACATATTCAATACATGAGAGAACACTCTGAAGTTAAACAGATAAAACTATTGTTTCAAAGTGGAGAAGACAATGGCGATGGATATAACAAATCTAAAATTTCTTTAGATGTTCCTTCAATTATGCAGATGGAAGGTATTGATGAAGATAGTCTTTCTTTATCGCGACGAATGTTCTCGTGTGTTAAAAATAATTAATGTATAATAAATGGATAATAGAGAATTTATTCAAGTATTGGCGGATTTAAAATTTATCTCAAGTGTGAAAAATGGTGATGTTATGTATATAGCAGATAGAGTTGTCGTACCCAGATCAATTTTCACAACATTATATAGAAAGTATATGTGCGAAAATGAAAACGGTAAAAACACGGCGGAATTCTACGCGTCTACATTGAATAGAGCGTACGGATTAATAAATAAATATAAAAAAATGGAAGGATCCAACAAATTTGTTGATCATTTAATATCGCAGATAAAAGAAGTAAGGGTTGCTGTGGATGAAAACAAAAAGACATATAAAAAGTATCCTTACATAGATGCGTGTTTTGATGCGATAAAGATAGATATAGATAGGGCTTTAGAATTGTATAGTGTGTAGAAGGAGATTCATATTTGTAATATGAAAAATATTTTGACGATTAAGGGATGGAGTGTGAAAATTGTAAAATACTTCAGAAGAAATACGAACTTTCTTTGGATCTGAACGACAATCTTTATTATTGGGATTGGGATCCTAACAATCCAAAGGATTTAGTAATAAGTTCTGCATTTAAAAATTTTCTTGATTTTACTGGCGAGGAAATGAAAGACAGTTTTAAATCGCTTAGATCAAGATTTCACATAGAGGATGTGAAAGAGGCGGATAGATTAACAAAAGAATACTTACAAGGAAACATTGATCGTTATGAACAGATTGTGAGATATTACAAGCGTGACGGATCAATGGTTTATTTGATATGTAAAGGAAAGTTAATAAAAGATGGAGACAAGATACTTAGAATGATAGGTGTGAACACGGACATCACTGAATTAAAGGTATCAGGAAAATTCGATTTGATGTCGGAAAAATTTAAAACATTCTTAGATTTGACGGCTGATGGTTTTTGGGAATGGGATTTGTTACACCCTGAATATCAATATTACAGTCCTCGTTTCAAAAAAATGCTTGGATATGAAGACGATGAATTGGAAAACACTCCGGATACATGGCGTTCAATGATACATCCTGACGATCTTAAAATAACATTAGACAATTTTGCCAAACATAGAGATAATCCTAATTATATTTTTTATCAAAAAGTTAGATATACTCACAAATTAGGACACGAAGTAAATATAATTTGCAGAGGAACCATTATTAGGAATGAACATGATATTCCTGTCAGTATGATCGGTAGTCATACAGATATCACAGATATGACAAAGAATGAACGGGAATTAGAAAAACAAATTAATAAAGCCTTGGAATCTTCAAGGTCTACAAAATTATTTTTGGCAAATATGAGTCACGAAATTAGAACTCCTATGAACAGTATTGTCGTTCTTTCCGATCTTATGTTGAGGGATAAAAGATTGTCAGTAAAACATGTAGATTATTTAAATTGT